>Ga0065711_1008853_pt1 | contig 31420 bp, 41 predicted proteins | sample Hoacrofraction12_FD_59098 | JGI IMG/M metagenome (GOLD analysis project Ga0065711, IMG submission 59098) | Hoatzin crop microbial communities from Cojedes, Venezuela - Epithelial fraction 12 v2 (version 2) | ecosystem: Host-associated > Birds > Digestive system > Esophagus > Crop | place... | reverse complement strand
ATATAGGTTTGTTCTTCAATTAACCTGTTTTCCTTTTTTTTCATTATGCTTGCACTTTGGGAATAACAGCAAATATTCAGAGTGAATGTAAGTGTTCCCCTCGCCCTCTGCGTGTCCGTGTCCGTCTCCTCTGCATGGCCGAAGCAGGGCACGAGGGGTCCGTACAGAGCGGGGGGCCGGTGCTGGCTGGTGCTTGGTGCCCGGTGTGCGTGGGGGCATGGCCCGCTGCTGCGGCAGGGCTGGCCAGAGCCAGGATGAGCCACTTCTGCACGGCTGGGAGAGGCACGGGAGGTGCTGGAGCGGCTTGGGGGGAGTGCTTAGGCTCTGCTACTTTCCCTGGAGCGGGTCCAGCAACCAGACAGCGTCTTGGCATGAGCAAATACTGTTCCTGCAGAGGTTTATTATTGCTAACCCCACATCTCGGAGGGGAGCAGGCTCCTCTGCCTTGCACGAGTGCGTGTGCCAGGCTCAGCGCCACGTGCTGACACATTTGCAGCATCGCTAGCTCTGCCCTTCCAAACACCGGTGCTGTGCTCCTCTGGGGTAAACCTGGGAGGTTTTGTGGCTCTTTCTTGCACAGGGAGTACCTGTAAACCTCTTGCCATGGCTCTCTGGCTCCCTGTCCCAGGTGCAGCCCCTGGCTTTGGGGTGTACAGCCAGGATGCTTTCAGTCCTATTCAAACAACCTGCAGTAGCAGGAAGAGGTAACTGTGAAATTTTTTAACAAGACCAAGGTACCAAGCGAGAAACAAGGGCTTCCTGGTACCGGAAGAGTCTGAACAGTGCTGGTGGTCTGAGAGGTGATGAGCAGCACACCCCCACAAAAGCTTATGGTAATCTCCTCAGGTGTTGAAGGGCTTTAAACCATGAATTGCACACCCACTCTGGGGAAGAAGCTGAAATCCCATCAGGATCTGATGCAGGATGGCAGAGAGAGGATTCACCCTCTTCTCACAGACCTCCTCACGGCTTTTCGTTTGCTTTGCAGTGCCTCAGCCCCCCACAATCACCAAGCAGTCCGTGAAGGACTACATCGTCGACCCAAGGGATAACATCTTCATTGAATGTGAAGCCAAAGGGAACCCCGTTCCCATGTAAGTGCATCTACAGCCCTTGTTATGCTGAAGCTCTGCCGTTCATCAGAGCTGGCTCCTCTCCCGTCGAGCTGTGCCATTTACACCACCAGCTAGTCCAGCTGCTGGCTTGCGCAGCACAGGTAAGGATCTCACTGGGTAAATATGGTCCATGGTTACAAAACCAACCTCTCCCTGGCATTTGCAGCTTTTCCTGGACACGGAACGGGAAGTTCTTCAACGTGGCGAAGGACCCCAAGGTGTCCATGCGGCGGCGGTCGGGGACGCTGGTCATCGACTTCCATGGCGGGGGACGGCCGGAGGACTACGAGGGCGAGTACCAGTGCTTCGCCCGGAATGACTATGGCACTGCTCTCTCCAGCAAAATCCACCTCCAGGTTTCTAGTGAGTAAGAGCCGTGGCATGGAGCAAGCAGCCGGCCACCCCCAAGGGGAACAGGGGGGAGATTTTGTAGAAGAGGCATGGAGAACATGCAGTGCTCAGACACCTCAGCCTGCTTCATCCGTTACCTGTGTCAGGACGCATCCGGTCACAGGACTCGGATGAAGGCACGGGGGTTACGGCTGCAGCTAACAGGGAAATACTCGGTACAGATTTAAGGAAATTCTGCACACGTAGAAATGAAGTTTGCATTGAGGCCGCTCCATTGAAACCAGGCCAGGTCCAGTGGGAAGAGATCTGCAAAGTTACTGCCCTGCCTTCCTCATGCAGTGTCTTTACTTGTTATGGCAGAGTCTCCCCTGTGGCCCAAGGAGAAGGTGGATGTGATAGAGGTGGATGAAGGTGCTCCACTCAGCCTGCAGTGCAACCCCCCGCCCGGCCTGCCTTCTCCCGTCATCTTCTGGATGAGCAGCTGTGAGTCGGGGGAAGCCCCTTCCCACCTCCAACCCTGCAGGCAGCCTTTCTGCAACGTTTATTTAAAATAACTACGTTTAGGGTCGTTGCTGCTAGTTCAGAGCTTGGAGGCACCCATACGTGGCTTGGGTCCGGGGTCCCTCCTTTGCGCAGCTGCCTGCGGGAGGATCTGACTCGCTCTGAATGCCTGTTCTCGCCTGCAGCCATGGAGCCCATCCACCAGGACAAGCGCGTCTCCCAGGGCCAGAACGGCGACCTGTACTTCTCCAACGTCATGCTGCAGGATGCCCAGACTGACTACAGCTGCAATGCCCGCTTCCATTTCACCCACACCATTCAGCAGAAAAACCCCTACACCCTCAAGGTGAAAACCAGTAAGTGTCATGGTGGTCGCTCAGGATGGGTCTTCCCTGACCTCTCTTGGGCAGAGTTTTCCTTCCAGACATCTGGTTTCTGTTCTTGACAGCACTGAGACCTACCAGGGAGAAGAGGGGCTTCCTTCATTTTGCTTAAGATAGTACAGGAACCAGTTTGGATGAGGAATAATGGTCCTCAGACGGCTAACCTGGCAGGGAGGGGTGGCTGGTTTCCCTCCAGCATCTCGGAGCTTTGCAGCTCCATGGGCTGAGGGCTGCACAGGTAGCGTGGTGCAGGTATCGCTAAGTCCGTGTGTCTGGGATAAACTGGAAAGCGTTTCAACACAGATGGGGCATTCGCCATCTTTAGGGAAATGTATAATATCAAGAGATCTTTCCCTAGTTTGAAAAGCTGGAAATAGCCTTGCTTTGCTCCAGGCTTGGTTTACGTGCTGGTGCTGCATGGAGGCACGGAGTGTGTGTCAGCCTTGCACAGCTCAGGATTTACCTACCGAGCAGGAGCTGCTGTTTAGCTCCTTTGCTCTGGGACGTGCTGGCAGGAGGGCTTGAGCCTCTGGGCTTGGAGCATGTACACGCGGGACATGCTCAGGATGGCCAGCGAGCTCCGTGTCACCCTGGTGAAGAGCATCATTTCGGGGGACGGGAGGAACGCATGTATGGCTCCCTCCAGGCATGAGAAGAGCCCTTCCATGGGCGGCAGGTCCATCCACCAGCAGTCTCTTCTCCAGAAATGGACTGCTTGGAGGAAGGTGAGTTCCTGATGCCAAGGCATTTCATGCCAGCTGACTGGTGGGGACGCTGGCAGAGGGGACGAGCTGAGCGCTGCAGGACATGCAGCTCTGGAGCTGATGCAGATCCTGCAAAGCACAGGCTCTCTTTTGCGGGGTGCGTGCAGAGCACCCGTACGATCAGCAGCCGACACAGAACTGGCATCTACAAGCCCCAGTCCTCACCCAGTCTCCCGTTCCCAGTAAGGTCCGACTGGGAGGAAGGGGCAGTGCGTGCTGGCAGACGCAAGGCTGTGTTTGGGGGAGCAGGCTCTGGTGCGAAGCAGAACGAGGTGCTCCTGAATCCCAGCGTTAGGTGCTTCGTCTGATCTCACAGCAGCTTAAATCAAAAGTAACGCCATTAAAGCGACCTGAAAGTGATGTGAGAAGCAGATGGGGCCTGGAGCGTTTTGCACTTTTATTGTAACAGCTTCTCCTCTGTGCAAAGCAAGAGTGTGGAATCAGCAATATAAATACTCTAAACAGGCTCTTTGCTAATGGTGAGGAATGTGTGTAGGTGATTCATTCTGAATGTTATTTGTCTGCTTACAGAGCTGGCCAAACAATGCCAACTTTTACCTGTTAGGGAAAGACGGAGTCCTAAATCAGTGTGAGCTGGAGCAATTCTGGCAAACAAAGATCTGTGGTCATCTGAGCCTCCAAAGGCTCCAGCTTGACATCTTTGTCAAGCTCTAGCAAAAATGTGGAAGAAATCCTGGAAGAGTTCTGTGCAGGCAGAAACGAGCTCCCCCTCCCGCTGTACTCAGATGCCACCACAGCATTTTGGTTCCGGGCTACGCAGAATTGACTTCCAGCTATACTGGACCCTCTCTTTAAGTTTCCCTTTGGAAACATCTGCTGTATTATCAGATACAAATGCCATCCCATGAGCCCCTCAGAGGCCCTTGTAATTTAAAGAACTGAGGCTCTAATTGCTCTACTTTCTAATCTGGTACAAAAAATTCTTTATATGTACAGTGTTCAAAGGAGACGAGCTTGTATTTGTCTCAAGCTGTTCAATCTTCTCAGCCTTAAGCTGTGAGCAATGGCTGTCTTGAAAAAAAAAAAGTTCACCAGCTGCTGAAAAATCATTGCGTGGGATTGCCACGACCTTGGGCGCAAGAAGAGGAAAATGCACAGGTTTGGGGGAGTGATGCACCCGTGCCTTTCCCTGCAGAGAGTTTCCCTGGGGTACCCCGGCTCAGGCAGCTCTCGGGCATCTTCTGGGCTCTCGTAACCCCCCGGCCCAGAGACCCGGTGCATGGCTGGTGACTGCAGGCTCAGGGCAACGGCTGCACGGCAGCCAGCGCGGCCTCTCGCCTCTCCCGTCGGGCAGATGGCACGGTACCACGGCTGGGCCACGTCCCGGCGGGAACCGGGGCGTTCTCAGACACCAAACCAGTGCTTCGGGGGACGGTGTGAGCTGAGGAGGGCTGGGACGGAGCATCCCCCCCTCCTCGCACAGCGCAGGGGGCAATTAGCGTTCTTCATCACAGGTGGTGGCTGGTGGTGGTGGTCAATAAATGAGAGCAGCGGGTTATTGAAGAGCTGGTATTTTGCATGTAGCACAATCTACTTTAATTACCTTGTAATTAAGAGGGATTTTACAGTAGATTATGCTTTTAGAGCCTAATTATTATTATTATTTTTATTTGTTGATCTTCACCATGCCTTTCTGCATCATTATGCTGCTGCCTAGATGTGTCCAACCTCTGCTTTCTGCTGGGAAAGGAGTAGCAGGAACACGTTTCCTGCATAGTTCAGAAACTGAGAGAAAAAACATTTTCTTCTCCAAACTGAACTAATTTTTTTTTTTTCAAAGACACAAATGTCTTTACACCGAAAAGAAAAACACTTCAAGAAAATGTTTATGACACAATTTTCATGCATTTGTTTGTCTTCCCATCTCGTAGGAGGAAAACAGCCCTCTCTTCCTCCCCGGTATTGCTGTGTTGTGTTGTGTCCTGGCAGGCAGCCGTGCTCAGAGTGCTTTCGTGTCCCCGCTGTTGCCTGTCCGCATTGCTCTTGTCTTTCGGGAAGCTGTTTTGTTTTCCGTCCCCCTGCCCACTTTGTGGCACTCGATCTGCTCACGGTCTTTTGTTTATTGCAGAGAAACCCCATAACGAAACGTCTTTACGAAATCACACTGACATGTACAGTGGTGAGTCAACGCTGGCTTCTGGAGACCTTCACGGTTTAACCCCCTTCTGCCTAACCCGACTGATCCCCCGCGCTAACCGGGCAGCGAGCGGCCGCGTTCGCAGCGTCGCCTGCCCTTCGTCTGTGCCCACGCACCCCTGTGTGTGCCCGTGTCCCCGTGACCAAAGAGCCAAACAGCGACAAAGCCCCCTCAAATTTTCACAATTTCAGATTTTTGAGTTTTAAGTTAGTTCCCTGGATACGCGGAGCTCAGCTGGAGAGGCGTTGGGGTGGATGGGATCCGGCCCACGTGAGAAAGTCTGCATGGCTGAGCGAGCCCAGCTTGCTGCCTCGCCAGAAGGGTGGCTTGTCCTCGGCAAAGGCTCAGGATTTAAAGATGGGACCCACCATCCCTCTTCTCTCTGTCTTCAGAAAGAGCATCTATCGTATTTGCGGCTAAACACAGGGAGTGACTGGGAGAAAAAAAAAGAAGAAAAAAAAGGGGTGTTTAGGTTTCTCAAAAGCTGGGTGCTTTGTTTCTTTGTGGTGAGGTTGTACATGTGATGGATGTTTTCATGAGGTCCTTGCCCTTTGTCTGGGCAGGGAGATTACCTCCACAGCCTGCGTTTGCTGGGAGAAGTCTATCCCAAACTCATAAATTATGCCTCAGACACAAAACCTCACGGCTCCCCAGGGCACGATTGCTGCCCCGGGGATGGATTGGAAGTGTCACGGACGGGATGGGACAATGTGGACAAGAGCTGGCCAGCAGCAGGGCTTTGAGCGGGAGCGGGGAGATGGGGCTGTTTGCGGGCGATGCTGCGAGCGCAGGCCCTACCAGGGATGCGAACGCCTCGCCACAGACCACCACAGAGTCCGACGGCCCCGAGGCCAGGCGCTGTCGGGGGCAGGATTTGCTTTCCACCCCTCTTGCTGCTTAGAGGATGGGGGTTGCATGGCAGCGGGACGGGGACAACCCCAGCCGTGCCCTGTGCTGGTCCCCAGCCATGACCCACAACCAAATACTGCTTGGCCGTTGCCTCACCCTCTTCCACCCAGAGCTGGAGGTTGGTTTGTGCCCCGTATGATCCAGGGCACATTTTCTTCTTCCTTCTTCCACAGGGAGTTCTGGGGACAAGGAGTGCTTTTGGCAGCTAAGAGCAGAGAATGTTGGAGCATGAGGAGGATGTGCGAGGCAAGGACACTGGGTTCGGTGTCCCTGGTGAGAGCCCTCCCCAGCCCGGGCATCCCTTCCCCGCTGAGGGATCCAGGGTGCTGGCATCTCACTGGCACCCAAGAGTGGGAGGTTTCTGAGCATGCTGGAGAGCTGGGGAAGACTCAGCAGAGCAACCAGCCTCGGAGAAAGTGCTGATGGCAGCAAGTCCTTTGGGACGTGGTTTAGCAGGCATGGCGGTGTTGGGTTGACGGTTGGACTTGATGATCTTAGAGGTCTTTTCCAACCTTAATGATTCTATGCCATTCTGTGCCATTCTGTGTCAAATAGGCTGGGCATAGTCTGAAAATATTTGTAGGAATGGCTGTGAAAGTGGGTTGTCAGCAAAATTAGCTCCAACGGGAACGGCATAAACTGCATCCTGCCTCAAGGGGAGTGTGAGGAGATGCCTCCCTCGCAGGGACCAAAGAGAAATCCAGTGGCTAGCTCTACTGTCAATATATCTTGCACCTCAGAAGTGTAAAACGATGTTTGCATTGCAAAGAGAATGGCTCCGTGCTGGCTGGGCACCACTGCTGTGTTCGCAGCCCTCGCCGGCTCAGGAGGGAAAGTCGCCGTGGTGGTCGCGGGCTTCTTGATCTCTCCCTGCACGTCTTTGTTCAGGGAAAAGGGATGCTGAATAGTCACTCGGTTAGGGAAATGAGATCTTCTCTGCACAGTCTGACAGATTTCTGTTCATAGGTGTGCAGGATAAACTGCCTGCTATTTGCATTATACGGGCTATTTGCACCGAACATCCCCCAGAACGCCTTACGGATCCAGTGGATTCAAATCACCCGCTCACGCTCCTGTGCAAATCTGAGCTCCAACTCAGCAATCTCTTCATAGTTAACAAACTGCTGAAAAAATTGTTACCATCAGCGGTTTTTCTTTTTGCTAACCCGTCCATTTCTCCCTGGAATGACCTGTCTGGCCGTACGTGGCACTGGAACCAGCTGCAGCAGCGCAAGGAATCTCGGGGGTGGGGAGCGGGGAAGAGGGACATCAGTCTCCCAGGTATTTTAGGTGTTTGGGAGACTTGGGGCTCTCGGACTCTGTACCTTAGGGTGCTGGTCCCTGCAGTACGGGCTCAGCTCCAGAGCCAGCTGGCAAAGGGCTCTGCAGAGCTCGCGGGTCAGCTTGATGGGACGGGCTGGTGGTGCACAGCCAAGCTCAGGGACGTGGGACCTGCTGGCGTGGACGTGGGACACGGGTGGTTTGTGGGACACTTGTCTCAAACTGTGCTCAAGGGCCAGGCTAATCAAGGGAGATGTGGCCAAGCCCTCCTCCCCACAGCTTGTAGCGGGTGCAATGATTTCCTTGCTGCAAAGCTTAATTGCCCAGGCACGCTCTCTGCAATTATGAAGGAAAAATGATCTAAAAGAATTAATTGAATACTTTATCAGCAGAAGTTTCTCACCTTTTTTTAAAATGGAAATGCAAGTCTGTTTTGTTCTTTTTTTCGTTTCTTTTTTTTTCATTTTGGCAAACCTGCTGGATGTTTTAAAGCTGGCTAACGGTGCAGGAGGCGAACAGATGGGATGTGTCTGGATGTGCATATTCCGATTATCGCCTTCCGGCAGAAATGCGAGTTGATGTACAATTTTTAAATGCCGTCAGGTCAGGACTGTGGGGAGGGGGCACTTGGCTGCTCTGGGTGAGAAGCAGCCGTTTCTTGGATACCCTGTTCACAGAGGCAGGGATAACAGCAGCAGTACATTGGAAGCAGAGTCTATTTTTGAGCAGAAATACATAGCCACAGGATTTATTTTTCCAGTTCTGTTCCATCCAAACAGATGAGTGAAACATTGCTATTTGCCTGACAGCTTCCAGCTGCAGCTGCAGCAAGTTCAGAGCTGGAATGGTACCTCTGCCTGAGAGTATTTCTGGCTGCTCCCTAGTATAAATAGCAAAATATTTATTATTAGTGCTGTACTAAGGCAAAAAGCTTATCAGCTATGCAATGTGGTTGTTAGGTTTATTAAACAAGTGGATAGGATACTAATTTATCTCCCTTATTTTTAATTTTCATCATTAATATATGGCTCGTAAAATTTGGCTTGCACCGCTGCTTATCTCTTCTAGTTATGCCCTGAGCAAGTGGGTTCGCTGTGGGAGCGAAGGGCGCAGCCTGTTCAACCAGGCTGCAGATTGATGGCTAATAAAAGCCAATATTGGCTTCTGAAAGAACATCCCTCTCTGCTAATCACATGAGAGGAGAGAAGTTCACGAGTCTGGTGGAGGTATGGGAGATGCTGATAAATGCAGACGTGAAATCCAGCCGCGTGTCACCCCCCCGCAGAGCCCCACCATGGGCTGGTTGTTTTAACCAAGAAAAAGATCCTCTCCAGCAGCAGGCAGCCTACCAGCCGCGTGTGCCTGCCCAGAGGAACGGCCCTTCAGGATAAGGTCAAGGTTTGCCTGCCCTGGTAATCCATTAATCAAATAATTGACTAACCCGCTGCCGAGCACGGGCAGACCGGTAACCTGTGGGTGCGCGGGAGCGGTGGGATGGGTGCGTGTGGCCGCACTCCGGCAGACGTGGAGCCATTTCCAAGGCACGGTGTAACTCCCGAGGTTGGGTTTTTTTCCCTTTTGAGCCTGGTTCCCTAAGAGAGGCTGACGGGAGCTCTGAGAACAGCCCCTGCCCTCTCTCCCCTCCTCCTTCCCAGCCCTGTTCCCCTACCAGAGCTCAGTTGGGGGCTTCCTAAAGACGGGAGCGTCCCCAAAAGCCCCACAACGATGGGCACGCCTGGCTGCCTCCTGCTCGCTGAGCGAACGAAGCTTTCAGGGCAGCAGAAGAGGGCTTGGTCTGCACCCCAAGACCCTGCTCCTCCATGGGGTGGGCTCTCCCCACGGATCACTTCGGTGTCTGTAGTGACCCTGTGCCAACCCTGGCCATTCTGTCCCCTTTCCTAATCTCATAACCTCCCTCTCTGCTGCTGCTGCTTTCAAGCCCATCTCATCCTGTTTTGTCCTCACTGATCTAGATCTAGTTTAATAACTCCACTTATTAATGGAATTTATTCCATTAATAATTTTTTTTCCCCTACAAAGAGACCTTTGTCATCTGTAGAGAGTTGTCTTGTGTCTTCCCCTGGTTTTCTCCTGTTAAACTTTCCTGTCCAGTCCTGAACATCGTCAGTTTGGTCGCTAAGTTGCTCCTTTCCAAAGGGCACTGTCCTTCCAGCAGCTCCCAGTAAGGGTGGGAAACCTTGGTGCTGCTAGAGCGCCAGACAGCACCAGGAATCTCCATATTCGGAGATCTCTGTGGCAAAGCAGCTCCAAAGAAACCCTTCCTGTGCCCATTTGTTCCTTTTGTCCTTCATCACACGTTCTGTCCATCAGTATCTCCAAGTCTCATCTGATTTCAGCCCATTTCTTTGTGCTAGAGGCAGGGGTGGGCACGAAAGGTGCTGTCCCGGTGGGAGCTGATGGTGCAGGGACTTTCCTGATGCACCATCCCCGCGGCTCAGCTCCCTCTGCCCATCCTCTGCTGCTTCTTTACCTCCCTGCCTGCTAAGCATCCTCTCTCTACCGTTTTTTTTTGTGTTTGTTTTTTTTTTTTTACTTCAAAAATTACCTTAAGCCCTTCTCTAATTTCCAGGTACATTGCTGGGTGAGTTCAGTATGCCAGGCTCGGCTGGGAACTTCATAGCTACCCCCCAAAACCACCGTGTATTTCTGGCCCTGTACGTGCCCTCCCCATCGGAGAGTTTAAAAGCACTTTGTTTTGTTTGTTTGTTTGTTTTCTCCTGCTGATTTCAGCCCGAGGGATTACAGAAACAACTCCCAGCTTCATGTTTCCCTATGGGACCTCAAGCAGTCAGATGGTGCTCAGAGGGGTGGACCTCTTGCTGGAGTGCATCGCTTCGGGAGTGTACGTACCGCTGGCGGAGGTGGGGAGAGGTCCCCAGCCGGCCCCGGTGGGACGGCCTGGGACCAAGCTGCCGAGTCACCAGTGGAAATACCTCTGGCTAGGAAAAGGGATCTTCCCCTTCCTTTTAACTGCTGTTAACAATACTCTCATGACCTACCTGAAGCATAGAGCGCGGAGCAAACAGGAAAGCTGAGTGTTGCAGCGCTGATCAGACAAGCAGGTGTCTTTGGGTATTTGCTGTCCAAGGGTAATTCCCCACCGGTTTATCCTTTTACCCACTTGGAAAATCTCCTGGGTGTTCCTTACCACACTGTATAAACTACAAGTGAGGACATTGGTGGTCCACATGCCTGCAGAAGCGTCCTGGGCTCGGGGTCAGGCTCTGGCAGCACTCCCGGGGTGTGCTGCCTGCTGCTGCCTGCACATGCTGCCAGACCGCTGCTCTGCATCCCCAAGTACGAGGCGAGATGGACCCTGCTCCTGATCAGCTGGTGATGCTCGGGGTCCTGGTTTAGGGGCTGTGGTAGGAAGGAGGGTGGCCCAGCAGCTGGATCAGTCCTTCTCCCTGGGTGCGAGGGGTTCAGAGTGCAGGGTTATCACCTGTTTTCTTAGGAGTAATTTTCTTGTCTTGCAAAAGCATTTACCTCCTCCCCTCTCCTTAGACCAGCACCAGACATCATGTGGTACAAGAAAGGAGGAGAGCTCCCAGCAGGCAAAACCAAGCTGGAAAACTTTAACAAGGCCCTTCGTATCTCCAACGTGTCCGAGGAAGACTCTGGGGAGTATTTCTGCTTGGCATCGAACAAGATGGGCAGCATCCGCCACACGATCTCGGTGAGAGTGAAGGGTACGTCACGTTTACCTTGCCATCTTTTTTACCTTCACAACCAGAAGCTGCGGGGATGTGCACAGGAGGGGATGCTCTGATTTGTTTCAGTGTCTGGAAGGGGGAGCGGGGGCTTTCTGCGGGGGCTGTCTCTGTGTTCTATCCAGCCACGCTTGCTTCTTGTCCAAACCTAAAAGCAGTGCAAGCTGTGATCTCAGCTGGTGTAACTCAGCAGAGCTTCACTGATATAAATGGTTGCATTTTTGCACAAAACAAGAGGATTGTGGCCAAAGAGGGGGATAAGAGGACCAAGCACCCAAGCAAGCCCACTCGAGAGGTCGGTGTTTTTGTGGTCTTAGTTCATCAGGGAGCAGGGGAGAGGGGATTTTGGATGAGGTAGCGCTGCTGCGTTTGTAACTGGTGCGTTGGTGTATTTTAAAGCTGCTCCATACTGGTTGGACGAACCCCAAAACCTCATTCTGGCCCCTGGGGAGGACGGCAGGCTGGTGTGTCGAGCCAACGGGAACCCCAAGCCTGCCATACAGTGGCTGGTGAACGGCGAGCCCATAGAAGGTGAGCAAGGTCCTTTACAAAAAACCTAGCAAAGGATCGCGTGGTTGACTAGGAGATCCGGAGCTGCTGTCGGGGTGCCAGGCATCCCACTGAGCAGTGTGCGTGGGCTCTGGCATCGCAGCTCATAAACCACCTGCTTGTCTGACACAAGGCCAGCTGAACCGTGTCTTTGTAGGCTGGGGTGGTCACGTACCATCGTCTGGTTTTATCTGGGCTGAGACAGAAAGATGTATAATGATATTGAGAGGCTTGTGAATTTTAATTTAAAATTTAATTTAAAGCATGCTCTCTGTTTCGAAGCTTCTCCCCCCAACCCGAGCCGAGAGGTGGCTGGAGACACCATTGTATTTCGAGACACCCAGATCGGCAGCAGTGCCGTGTACCAATGCAACGCATCCAACGAGCACGGCTACCTTCTCGCCAATGCCTTTGTCAGCGTCCTGGGCAAGTACTTATGGAAGATGAACACCCTATACTCAAGTTTTCCCTGCAGAAGTTCTCTATTTGCTTTCCTCTTTGTTGTTAGTTACTCTGAAGCTAAAGCACAGAGGTACATGACCTCTGCAACTGGGCTTTGGAATAGAAGTCCTTTGCCATGGACCTGCAAAGCCAGGCAAGGGTGAGCAAGTCCTGTTGGCACTGAGANGTAAGCTGATTCATGCAGCGGGGCTAGAAGGGGAAGGAGAGATGAGAGGGAATGGAGAAGCTCTACTGAGTCTTCAAAGTGCCAACATGGAACAGTGAACAAAAGAGAAGGGAGGCTGGATGAAAAGGCTGGGAAGGGAGCAGCGGCCTGGAAACTGGTTTCTTTTTCTTTCTCACTGGCTGGGATTTTTGCTGTTTGCAGATGTGCCTCCACGGTTACTGGCCCCTCGCAATCAGCTCATCAGGGTGATTCAAAACAACAGGACCCGACTCGACTGCCCCTTCTTTGGCTCACCCATCCCCACCCTGAGATGGTAAGAGCTGCAGCACGTCCCCTGCCAGTCCGGAGGGGTGGGAAGGGGAGGTTTCCTGCTCTTTCTTCNCTTACGATAGCACTTTGTGGTGTTGTGAGGTTTAAGAACGGCCAGGGAAACACGCTGGATGGAGGAAACTACAAGGCACACGAGAATGGGAGCTTGGAGATGAACATGGCTCGGAAGGAGGACCAGGGCATCTACACTTGTGTCGCTACCAACATCCTGGGCAAAGCGGAGGCCCAGGTTCGCCTGGAGGTCAAAGGTAGGGCCACAAAGGGCTCTAGGTCTAAACAGTCTCCTGGATCTTTTGAAACTTGCAGCAGAAATAATAATTGATGTTAAGGGAGGGTCGGTTGTGCGCTCCAGCGGTCTGTCAGCAGGACAGGCACTAAGTAACTTGGAGCTGGAATACAGAAAAGGGTAGAGAATCCCTTTTAACGTCAGAAAAAAACAAGGCTGTGGATATACTGAGGCTGTAGAAGGGCTCGGTGTGGATACTGAGCTGCGAGATGCCATAAGCACTGCAAAAAGAAATACAGAGTGTATATCAGGGTTAACTGATGGCAATAAAACATTTTCTGAATCAAGATTCCACTGGGCTTTCCCTGTTCAGCAAAACTGATTGCCGACTCAGAAAACTGGGTATTTTTTACAGGGTCAGCATGAATTATTGGCTTGTTTAATTTCTTTGCAAGCATTTGTACCAGAGACGATTCACTATAGCAAGCTGGACCAACACTTCACGTGCATGCTTGTCCTTCCCAAGTAACACCGCTCTTCGTTCAGTTCCTGAGCCCAGACCGGGCAGTTTGGTGCCCAACACTTTCTTTCTGACTTTGTGCAGACCCAACCAGGATTGTGAGAGGCCCAGAAGACCAGGTGGTGAAGAGGGGCTCCATGCCTCGCCTCCACTGCCGTATAAAGCACGACCCTACGCTGAAACTCACAGTCACCTGGCTGAAAGATGACGCTCCCCTGTACATGGGAAACAGGTCTGTCTCTAACAGTTCCATGGGTCTTCTCGCCCAGGATTGTCAGACTTTTTACAGAACATTTCAGGAGTCATCAGGGATAATATGGACAAACATCAAGTTCCCATCTAGGCAACGTTTGCTGTTTTGATACTTCCAATGTTATTAGCTCCTTCCAATTAAAATTGACTCATCAGTGGCTCAAGACTTTGACTACAGGTTTTATTTGCAGATATTTCAAGACATCTTGACAAAATGGGTGGGTTAATAACAAGCTACTTCAAAATTAATGTTTGTCTGCTGTGAGGGGTGGAGTTGTAATTTCCTCTCCATAGCCTGGCTCCCTTCTGGTGAAGTGAGATCTGATCGTGGGACACAAGCTAGTCAGAGGTCAGGCTGTTTTCCCAACAGTGTGATTGTTCCAGACAGATACCAGAGCACACTTTCTGATTCTATAGGAAATGAGGTTTCCAAGAATAACTCAACACATCCTTAGCTGATAAAATCTTCAGACCAGAGACATGCTCCTGTTCTATTTGGGTTTTTAAGTATTTTATCAGAACAGTGAGACTTCAGTACTGCTGCCTAACGTGCTTAGGCACAGTTGTGTGATTATCATTTTCATCCCTTTAAGGATGAAGAAAGAAGATGATGGTCTGACAATATATGGCGTGTCTGAGAAGGACCAAGGCGATTACACCTGCGTAGCTAGCACGGAGCTGGACAAGGACTCGGCTAAAGCGTACCTCACCGTACTAGGTAAAGCTGTCCTCCCCACATACTGCCACAGAGCTGAGTGCTTTATTTTTAATACAACAGACTGGCTTCAAGGTCAGACTGAAAGGGTGAGCTGTGATCACAGAATTGTCCTCTGAAGCAGAGATGCTCAGGGAGATGCTGGCAGAGCAATTGTTCCATTGCTGCAGGACTCGGCAAGGACGTGCTGCCTCATCTCAGACCCAGACAGTGGCATTGAAGAAAACTTGTGTTTGAGACAAAAAAAAAAAAAAGAAAAGAGTAGTTATTACATACAGCTAAAAATATCCAAATGTGGACGTTGAAGCTCTGTGAGAACAGTCCTAAATTTGCAAGTGAATTTAACTGAATGTCAAGGTGCTGAGCAACACTGGAATCCCGGGGGTGAGGCAGCCACTCCTGGCCTGGCAGGTCCCCTTTTCAATATCGGGAGGGACAAACCTCAGCCCGTTCCCCATAGCCATTTATGTACATTGTGAGCTCTATTGCAAAACAGCGACTTACCAACCCCTGCTCTTGGCCACCTCACATCTTGCTGCGTTCACAATTCACAAGTGCCCCAACCGGCCAGTGCCGCTGGCATAGACCTGCAGTGCCCTACGAAAGCGGGAGTGCAGGATGAGTTCCGTATCTCTAATAATTTGACTGAGCTTGATTTATTTCCCTTCCTTTTCCCCTAATAGTGAATTAACTCTTCAGCAGGCTGATGTTTCCCCTTTGCTGTTTAATAGAAGTATGAATAAAGGTGTGCAGAGCATGCCTGGAGGTCTCTGGGGGAAGGACGTACCTACTCTGGTCCCCAGGCAGGATCAGATCCTTCTGAAATCCGTAACTGTGTGTAACTTTATATTTGCCAGGTGCTCCTTTGGCCACCCAAGCTTAATGACTAAACTAACAACATTAACAACCAATGTCTTACCTTGCAGCCACCCCTGCTAACCGTTTGAGAGACTTACCGAAAGGTAATCATCACTAATTCTTTGAGTTTATTTTATTTTATAAATTGATTTTGTTTTGCCTTGCCAATAATGCCAACAGAAAATCTAGGTGTAGAGGCTGAAAAAGCTGGGAGCTGATGCTTCCAAGTCCTGTCCAAGTTGTCCTTGAAAACCCATCCAGATGGCCACGGGTAGAAAGGTCCTGTGCCACATCATTTCGTGTCCCACAGTGCCAATTCCTGAGCGCAAGAATCACTTTACCCGTACCTGGAAATGGTGAGCCCTGATGGGAGAAAGAAATCACACTGAATCCCTTGACCTTCACCTGGAAAGAAGTCATTACAGTTTTTGTTATTGCTTGAGCTGGTTCTGTGTGACCATGTGGGTTGGGATAAGGTAAAGAAACCAGACTTGTGCCCAGAGCATTTCTAACCAGCAGATATTTTCATGGAGGCTTTGTGTCCTTTCTGCTCTATTTGTTTGCACTTATTTTTTGGATGGCTGTGTGTAGTTTCTTGCAAGATCATCTATCCCCCTGCTAAGCTGCCATACTGTGGTTCCACCACCAGATAACATCAGTTGTACAGGGAGCGGGTAGGGTTTCAAGGCAGGACACAATTAGCACCTGGGCAGATTTGTGTTTAAAAAATTGCACTGGTCCACCAAGAGCTGCAGGATGCGAATCTGCCACAGAGCACATGTCCTCCCACGGTCTGGGCTAAGACGGCCAGGGCTTCCCCTCCCGGGAGGAGCGATGGGAACTGGGACTCCCAGCTCCTGGGACAATCCCAGCCTAATTTGTCTCATTACTCGGCCAACAGAACGACCCGACCGGCCTCGTGATTTGGAGCTGTCAGACCTGGCCGAGAGGAGCGTGCGGCTGACGTGGATTCCTGGGGATGACAATAACAGCCCCATCACAGGTCAGCAGCTGGACCCTCTGCCCCATATCCCTCCCGCTTTCTCCTGCACGGTGGAGGGAAAACTTTCCTTGTGAGCTGAGCCCTTAACCCCACCTCTCCCCCCTCTCCCCCAGACTACATCGTTCAGTTTGAGGAGGACCGGTTCCAACCTGGCATGTGGCATAACCACTCCAGATACCCTGGGAGCGTCAACTCAGCTGTCCTGAGCCTCTCTCCTTACGTCAACTACCAGTTTCGGGTGATTGCGGTGAACGACGTGGGCAGCAGCCTGCCCAGTATGCCCTCGGAACGATACCAGACCAACGGGGCACGTGAGTACCGTCTGCCCAGTCCCTCTTGCTGCGGTGCTTGATCTTGTTCTTAGCCTTTGGCCAACACTCTCCATGTAGACTCTTCCCTCATGGTGTGTGAAGACTGCTCCTAAACAGAAACAGATTGACACAGGTGAGGGAATGAGCTGGTCCATGCATGTGCTGGGGTGTGACTTTATATATCCCACCTCAAGCCTATAACTGATATTCTGCAGAGCAGCAAAACTCAAATGGAAAGATTTATACAAAGGTCACTCCAGCAGAATCTGTTGAAGGAAAGCCCGCATTCACCTTACAGAGAAGCTTTCTAAAGAAAGCCTTTCATCCTTTCTGACCACAGGAAGCTCAGAAGTCTTTTAGAAAATTAGACTCAAGTGTGAACTGGCCACCAGCAAAAGGCGTTTGTTCCAAAATTGCTAATTCATTGTTGGCTGCTAGAGCTGTCCAGGAGCCCAGATGGATGCAGGAGTGAAGTGTGCTCCGGTCCACGACCAAGGCTCGGGTCTTCAGTTTGTTTGCCTGGTGCTTTGTACATTGTAGAATATTTGGGAAAATTCATATGAGGAATTCACAAGAAGCTGAGTAGTTTTCCTGCATTTCTGAATTTAACCCTTGCAGAGATACTTCTGCAGTATCTACTGGCATCTAGTGTTGGCTTTCGACATTACTCTTCTTGTTTCAGATTTCAAAAGTGTCAGACTCGGCTCCTGGGGTTGCTTCACAATGGCTGTCTTTCAAAGATTTAGGACATTTTGCAAAAAAAAAGAAAAAAAAAAGGAGGCTCCTAAATAAATGGCCTGGTTTTCAAGAGTGCTGAGAGTCTCGTGTTCCATTAACCTGAATGGAAACTTCTGGAAAAACCAGGCCATTGATTGAGTACTTGGAAGTACTTTTGGCTTACACAGTAAAGGGTTTTTAACCACTCAGAGGGTCATTTTTCAACTTTATACACCACATTCTTTTTTTCAATGTGAATTTCAGGTCCTGAAATTAACCCAACAGGAGTTCAAGGCGCAGGGACCCAAAAAAACAACATGGAGATAACCTGGACGGTGAGTTCCTCTTTGATGCTTGCGACAGCCACCCAGCATCCTACCATTACAGTCACAGATGCTAAGCTACAGAGAACTCAGCATCTCTAGCAATGTGTGATGTACCACACAGGGTACTAGAACCTTGATGATCACAAAGGAAATAAAAAGCAGAAGATGCATCTACAAGAGAAGCCCTTGTTAGTGCTTAGAAGAAGGTTTGTAATAACAACAATAATTTGCAACAATGTAAGCCAAAGAAAAGATGCTGGATCGCAGATACAGGTTAGGGAGGATGCTCAGAGTGTCCGATTCCTTCAGCAGGATATAGGGCTTGCAGACCAGCTCTTGCTTTTCTTCATGGACCAGCAGGTGTCATCCACAAGCAAGCCAGCATCTGTAAGGAGGGTAGAAATTGCAGTGGGAGTGTGGACTGGAATATAGGGATATGGTTCTTGGTCCTGCCTTGGGTCTAGAGGGCAAGGACCAGGTGTGTCTCTCTCTGGGGACAAAGCTATTGACTACCTCTGAGATTCGCTGATGGAGCATGAAATAAGAACCAGCTGCTCAGCAGAACGTTTTGGTGCTCCATGGCAGAGAAATACAGTTGCTCTTTCTCCTTCTCACTTTCTTTTTTTGTTTTGGTCCATTAAGCCTCTGAATGCAACTCAAGCTTATGGGCCCAACCTCAGGTACATCGTGAGATGGAGGCGAAGGGACCCCCGAGGGAGCTGGTACAATGAGACAGTGAAGACCCCGAGGCATGTTGTCTGGAACACGCCCATCTACGTGCCCTACGAGATCAAAGTGCAGGCAGAGAATGACTTTGGTAGAGCACCGGAGCCGGACACCTTCATCGGCTATTCAGGGGAAGATTGTGAGTATTTTCTCAGCCAGAGATCGTAAGTGTTTCAGGGCAGGGTCCCACCCAAGGTCAGTGGGTTGGCACCTGCACCCAGGAAATGTTCATAGCACTGCTTGATTTGGCACAAAAATCCAGTTCCAGGCATTGGAAGAGGCTTGGCCATTAGATTCTGCTCCGGGCTCTGCCTGCAGCTGCCTGCGTGACCCAAGCCACTGCGCCTCTCCCTTGCTCTCTGTGAGACCCAGATAACACTTTGAGTGTGGAAGGCAGTAAGATTTCATTTAATCTGGCTGCATTCCAATAAACCACATTAAATTTTTTTGCCCCTGACATCTGTGTGGCACCAAGTTCATCTCAGATGAGGGGTGCTACGAGTNGCCAAAAGGGCCTTGGTTCATCCTGGACTGGATTCTTGTGCCTGATAAGGTCCCACCTAAGCCCCAGCTTGGGCTCCTGTTTGCAACACACCATCGGCTACGCTTATGTTTCTTTAAAGCTGTCCACCTGGTCACGCAGAACTTGTTTAACTCTCTTTTCGCCTTCTTTCTGGGCTACTGGTATCGCTTTCTGTGCTTGTAGCATCAAAACTCTGAACTACAATTATCCTTCTCCTGTCAGGATAACGTGGTTTGCTGCCAACAGCTTTATTTTTAAAGAAATATATATTAGCACCTCACATTGCAGCTTCAGTGGGGGTCCCTGGCCGCGTGACTTTGGGATTACCGAGAAGTGAGGTAGCTAAGCCAGCTACCCACCCGTGACTCCAGGCTTGAAGTCAAGGGCACGCAAACAGGGCACAGCAGTTTCAAGAAAATCTGCAGTCTTGGTGCTGAGCAGGACGTGTCGTGGGTGGTTTCTTCTCCCAGAGGAGACAGGGCAGTGGGAAGCAGAATGGGCAGAAACGCTGGGAGTCAGGGTCAGAGCCGAGCACTGGAAGCAAAGCCAGACTGGGCTGAGAGGCAGTTACTGGAAAAGCCCCACAAGCACCTGACCGCACCGTCACCTCTGCATTACCTGCCTGTGCACTACCAGGGTCTTTTTTTCTAGTTTCAGCTGAAAACTTGTGCAATAATTCTGAGTTTTGGGAGGACCTGGATAAGCCTGCACACGTGTGCTTTATAGGGAGGTAAACCAGGGAGGCCAAAGCTGCCCCAGACACAAAGGTGTTCCTGCCTGCATCCCGAGGGGTGGGACAAGACAAAAAACAACCAAAAACCAAACAAAAAACCTAGTCCCTGCCCTGTCATGTCTGAATTGCTTCACAAATACCTGCAGAGTTCTACATGCAAGCAGGTGGTCTGTAACAAGGAGGTCAAAACCCCAACTGGATCAGCAGCAGGTTCTGGCCAAATTCAGATGAACAGATGTGGAAATGCCAGGCAGTTCTGTAACTCCTGGGGCTACCCGTGCCCAGCCAGCTGCAGCGGAGGGGGCTGAGGTCGCCGGTACCCTTCCCTCGGTGAGGGGGTGAGCCAGACCCCGTCCCTGCTAACGTGATCTCCTGCAGCAGCGCGTAGGAAGCTCTGCTATTAACTGGATCGTGAATATTCTTCTGAAGGCTGGCTGCGTGAAACACAGGGGGGAGGTTTTCCTTTCTTCCTGTGGAAGCACTGCTAAAAAAACAATAGTCAGCTTTTACAGCACGCAGACATCAGGGAGAAAGCGAGGGGGACGGAGGTAAGTGATGCTGTTCTGTGTGTTTGGACGGTTGCGGGGTCTGCTCGCCCCAAACGGGGGCAGCTGGGAAGCTGAGAATTGGCCTGTCGCTGCTGTTTTATGTTATCAAGTTTGTAAATCCTCAGAAATGGAATGTAAAGAGGGAGAAAAGGAGATATTATCCCTATGAAGGCGCTGCCAGCAGATGGGGCTGGCTGGGGTGCTGGCAGAGCCGGCGCAGGGGGCTGCTGCTCCCCCGGTTTGCAGCAGCCCAGCAACACTGCAATGGGAAAGCCATAGCGAGGGGGGCGTCTGTCTGTCTGTCCAACCTTCAGGGTACTGCTGGGTGCCTAACGTACACTCTGCTTTATCCCTGAACTCTCAGATCCCAAGGCTGCGCCTACGGATGTTAGGATCAGAGTTTTAAACAGCACTGCCGTTGCTCTGACCTGGACCCGAGTGCACCTGGACACCATCCAGGGACAGCTCAAGGAGTACAGAGTGAGCACACCCACATCTCTTCGGCACTGACTATTAACACAGCTAACCTTCTCACAAGCCGAGGCGGCTCCGGTGATGGAGCTGCCCATGATGGGGATGACAGAAAACTCTCCTCCGGCTGTCAGGACCCTTTTGCCATGGCTGGGTGCAGACCACAGGGGCTGAGCTCTGCTCCGGAGCAGCACCAGAAAGGAAGGGCCTTGGTTTGCTCGCTGTGGTGCCTGGACGGGGCTGGGGACATCTCCCGTTGCTCCCCCGGGGCTCCGGTGCCGGGCTGGCCCATCCCAGTGCCTGGCTGCAGGATCTGGGGTGCTCACATAAAGCAAGGGGGGCTGCCCCTGTGCACCCAGCGAGGGACTCGGGGTGGTCCTGCCCATGCAGCAAGTTGTCTCCTGGCTCTAGAGCTGCCCAGAGCCACGGGCTGGCTGGCTCTGGGGGAATGACCTCAGATAGGTACAAACAGGCTGGTTTTTGTGTCATCCCCAAAGTACCTACATCGTCTTTTAACGAACACCGACCCCTGCAAAGCCTAAACCCAGCGGTTCATACTAACTGTCAACTAAAGGCAGCATGGATCCTGTTTGTTTGTTTTCTGCTAAGGTAAAATACCAGTGTTTGACAGACCCTGTTCAGAATAAGCGAAAGTCTGGAAAAGCTCCTTCTATCAGAGTTTAAGACATTGTTAAAGCGCGTGTCCTGCAAACAGTTACAGCATTTCAAATCCAATAATCCACTGGGTGTAAAGCAAGCTCCCTGGGTACTGCTTTCTGGTTTTCCTGCCTCTTCTCCATCATTCTGGTCTATTTTCTGAATGAATCTGATTTCTGCATGAAATGAGATTTACAGCTGGGGCTTCGAATGGGAGACTTTCCTTTGTGCCTGGACGCATCCTACCTTTCCCTGCTACGGTACTAATGTGGGTGGAAAGGGAGAGTCACTTGATGCCTGGGAACCACTAAACAGCTCTTTGTAGTCTGAGCTTCACTGGTTTTGCTCTGTGAGTTTTGGTAAGCACTTACCACCCTCCTCCTCGGGTAACGCCACTGACCTGCCTTGCTGGGGAGACGTGGGGCTTCATTAATTGCTCTAAAAGGCTTCTGCAGCTGCGAGCTGCTCTTCGGAAAGGCAAAGTCTTGCTCTGCTTTGTTAATGAAAGAAACAATTGCACTTAAATGGGAAAAGCTTCACTTGCCATGCATGTTTCTTGAAGGCCTATTTCTGGAGAGACAGTAGTTTGCTGAAGAACCTGTGGGTCTCCAAAAAACGGCAGTATGTGAGTTTTCCTGGAGACCGAAACCGGGGCATAGTGTCCCGGCTGTTTCCTTACAGCAACTACAAGCTTGAGATGGTTGTAACCAACGGGCGAGGAGATGGGCCGCGCAGTGAAGTTAAGGAGTTCCCCACCCCAGAAGGAGGTATGTGCTGGGGGGGCTGCGCAGGCACCCGTCCCTCGGGCACGTGCTGGGAGAGGTCTGGGTGGCCCAGCTCTGCAGAGCGGACCCGGAGCCGCACCGCTCTGCGGCAGAGCCGCGATGCTGCCGGCGAGGTGCACTCGGGACAATGTTTAGCTGAGCCTGGGCAGCATCTTCTGGGCAGCGTCACTGTCACACGGCACTGCTGTATGCCTTCGTCACCGCGGGGCAGGTGACATCTCTGCAGCTACACCTACAGAGAATTACTGGCACTGTCTCATCGAGCTACAAATCCCCTTCAGGTACTCTGAACACGTCAGCAAGTAGCTCTTAGGCTGAGCAAGTTCGCAAAGCCTCTTCAGAGGCACAGCGCCGTGCCCTTGATTTGCTGCCTGACCTGCAAACGTGACCGCACCTCCCGGGCTGCGGGTCGGCGAAACGGGAGTGGATGCGTTCATCTTGCTCAGGAAAAGGCAGCACAACCCTTGTGCGACCGGAGCACTTCTGTGCTGCAAGGAAGTCACTTTAAGGCAGGAGCCTTCTGTTTAAAGAGCTTGTGTCAAGGATGAATTTGAGATTTTCATTTTCTTGCTGTCACAGGAGCTATTTATAGGCACACCAGTAACTTTTTCTTGGAGCTGCACTTTCCGTGGCTGGCAATGAATCTCCGTGTAGAACAGATGTTTTTGGCACAGTATGTTACAAAAACGCAAGAGGAGAAAACAGTGGAGGCTGGAAGCAAATCCTGTCTCAACTAGCACAAAATGCTATGGAGTCTTCCTCTTCATCCTCTTCCTGCTGTACAAGAACAGCACCTCTCAGTCCAGTCGCTTTCTTCCTTAGCGTTTCTTGGATGCTGCTACCATTTTCGAAGGATTTTCAATTAACCAGCCATAATTAAGCTTGTTTAAAAAGAAAGGACGCGGAGTAGGGCGGTTTTGCTGTCGGCTGCATTCTGACTGAGCTGCTTGCCTGTGTGCTGGAGGCACGGAGCAGTCGGGGTAGCTACAGGCATATGTGGGTGGCATTGATTGAAACAATTATAGCAGATTATAGTCTTTTCATAAGTAAACTGCTGATTTGTTTTTTTTCTACATCACTAAGCAATTTTCTTGACTATATAGATGTTTAGGAGATTGATATTCTGCAAAACTTCTATTTAAAAAAAAAAAATTGCTAATCTCTCAGATCAGAGAGGCCAAGTTCTTTCCCCAGTCAAGAGACCGCAATTATGAGTAAACCAGGAGAATAACTGAATTCAAGAATGTGTAATGCTTTCCTTCCTTTACTAGCTTTGAATAAGCAGTCATAAAGGCAGCCGTTCCTCGCGGTAAGGACCACTGTATAGGTGCACCAGCTCCCCGTCACTGATCTCTAGACCTTAATAACACAAAGATGCTTTGCCATAAGAGAAGCTGCTATACCATTTTTCACTGTTCTGACAGACACATAGATGAGATGTAAACGTTGGGCTGGGCAGGGGCTGTAAACAAGACCTGCAAAGTATGTGCACAACACACAGAAGTGGGACTGGAAGGGTGTCGCAGCTCCGCTTCATGGCTGTAGCCCCTTTTGCGGGTGCCTCGGTGAGCTGCGGCACCCAGCGAGCGCAGCACGGGCACGGTGCCGCCGGGGCTGGGGTTGCATGCGGAGCTGCGCTGGGTCCCGCTCCCCGCACACGCTGCCGACAACCCTGGGCTGGCGCATGGTTTCTGGCACAGATTCTTGCTCAGTCGGGTTCTGAGCTTTAGCGTGTGTGTGTAACCTGCGTGTCTGCGTATTTATGAGTGTCTTGAGTGTATCAGTCAGCCTGCGATGTATACAGTGTTGTAAGGTATGTTACCTTGTATGCTTTTTCTCCTTTCCCTCTCCTTCCTGGTCCCATCCTCCTCCCAAGTGCCCAGCTCCCCCAGGTATTTAAGAATTCGACAGCCAAATCTGGAAAGCATCAATGTGGAGTGGGATCACCCAGAGCATCCCAACGGAGTCCTCACAGGATACAGCCTTAGATACCAAGCCTGTACGTTCCACAATTTTATCTTCTTAGTGATAATAATTAAGTCATTAAATATTTTCCTTGTTGCTAATTACCTCCTCACCTAGCACAGAAAGCCCCCTGTAAGGAACTGGAGGCTTTCATCACAAGCCGAGCCGGTCTGGTGCTGGAGAGGGGTCCTGGGGCAGCGCTGGGCTGCTGCAGTTAATGAGGGAGGGTGGTGGGTGCTCAGCTGTTCTCCAGGCTCGACCACTGAAAGGAAAGAAGTTTGACCTCTGATTTAGACAGACCTTTAAGTGCAGTCTGAGCAGTTTATATGTTCAGACACAATCTCCTGGCTATATACGAAACGCAGCCCGCTCTGCAGAGCCTAGCACAATGCCTGGGGCAGTACCTTCTCTGCTTGAGACCTTGGCAGTTGGGCCATGCTCTTCCTTGACCACCTGTACAGGTCCCCCAGCCAGTAAGGCACTGAGGAAGTGTATTTAGCAGCAGCTATAGCTGCGAGCACACGTGGCCCCGCACTGAGGACAGGTGACGAGATAGCACAGCATATTTCTGAAACAAGGCTGAAGCCACCACGACCTGCCTTTCCTCCCCAGTTAACGGATCCAAAACGGGCCGAACCCTGGTAGAGAACTTCTCTCCCAATCAGACAAGGTTCACCCTGCAGAGGACAGACCCCATCTCGCGCTATCGCTTCTTCCTGCGCGCACGGACCCAGGTGGGAGAAGGAGAAACCATAGTGGAGGAGTCACCAGCCTTGTTGAACGAAGGTATGTGCAGCAGCAACAGCTTCTGGCTTTGCTGAGGGGTAAGGGGGGTGATGATACATGCTTCAGCCCTGTCAGAGAATCAGGTGGTCCACAGAGCAACCAGTATAAGATAGTAACTGGTGCATAGGTACTTTCTACTGCAGAGACAGACAGATGACTGGCCAGGACCGAATATTGCAGCAGAAATGCCGCAGAGGTGACTGGGGTGCCCATCCTGGGCTCTTGGGAACCACCTTGCTGACCCCCCAAGCAGTTAGCATTCCTCATGTGTCCCTGGAGCAGGAGAGCTTCTTGCTCTTCTCTTGCAAAAGGTGAAGCTCTAATCTGCCCTTCTGCAGGCTCTGTACGAGCTAAACGAGGCGCAGATGTGGGTGGTTTTTACGTGCCTCGAAGAGGGTGCAGCAGCTGCATCCTCCGAGCAGGGGCTGTGGTGCCACATCGCTGTCACCCCATAACCAGCAGCTGACCTGACCCTCCAAAGTGAAGCCCCAACGCCCAGATTCATAATAAGATAAAATGTCCATTGTGGGACATTCATCAGACTAAGTGAAAGTTCAGGAGCCCTGAGGGAACTCAGGGGAGACAAAAGCTGGCTCTTTCCTTTCTTTAGCATTTGCTAAAAGACCTGTGATTTGGTTAGTGCTCTGATTTAATGGGGGTTTTGTCTCCTTTCCTCCATCTCCCCCTCCCCAACTAATGGCTTTGAGTAGGGAACGTAATTCCTACTGATGACCCAGTAGGGAAAGTAATTCCTACTGATGACCCAGTGGAAATGAAATGCTTCCTGACACCTCTTAGGTGGGCTCCAGCATCGCTAATTGAAGTGACAGGAGGGGAGAGGGAGCTGCATATGCTATGGGGAAAAAAATCAGCTAAGTTACAACCTGGCAAACAAGAGAGGGGGGATATCATTGCTTTGAAAAGGACCTTTGCTGAACAAACTGCTAGAGCACAGGGATCAGACTGAAGCTGTCGGTGCTGATAGTCAACCGTTCTAGTTGTTTCATATACATTTGCTTTACTGGGTTTGTTTCTACCTGCTGATAGCAGCAACTGTTAGGAGAGCACAGCTAAATAACAGCCATAATCAACCACTGTCATGTATTGCTTAATGATTTGTATCAGAAAATAGCAGGTACAGCGTGCACCAGCGTGACAAGGTAAGGTTCCCCGTTCACCGGGTTGGGGACACAGATGGGCGGTGGCACCCAGTGCTCCCCGGCTGCCACTTAGCAAAGGGACAAAGCATTGGCAGTTAAGCAGCAAGGAAAATTAGAGAGTCAAATCCCAGTCTAAAGCTACAGAAACACGGCAAAGTTTGACCTCAAAACACGAGACCCTGAGGTACAACACAACATAGGCGAGTTCTGCTGAGGACAGGCACGAGCGTACGATGAGCAGCTCTGAANGCCCTCTTTGANATGAAGGTACCTGCTGCAAAGCTATGTGAATGACAAGTTCGAAATAAAAAAAAAGCAGATTAAGAAAATTAAACCCATTAATGCATTCAGAGGTTGTTTTCTGCTTGCCAGACCCATTCACCTGAGAAGTTTAGAGAAAATACATCTCTCTGATGTTCGGCGCCAAGGGCTCCAACCCACACAAGGCAGGATGAGCACTGCTGTTAGAATGACACTAGAGAAAACTGAGGTGAAACTCAGAGTGTCAAACCCAGTCCTTGCTGGGATCAGATACAAGCGCCTGCTTAAGCACTTGGCTTAACCGACACCACTGGCACCTCTGCTGCCGAGCTGGTGTGCGTGGAACCGGCAATCTCTGTCTCCAAGGCACGTCCCTGCTCTCTCTGGCGACGGGTTGTGGCTAATGCATTTATTCCCTCTCTCTCAAGCCTTTGGCAACTGTGTGCAAGTGGTCCCGAGTCTCTCGTTGGTGTGTTCTGGTTGTTTTATATATTCCTCTGTTTTCTCTTCCCTTCTCTTCTATGCTCTCTGCGTATTCCCCTCTCTATCCTTGGCACTGCCCTCTGAAGCCACGCCAACCCCAGGTACCGTACCAGCCGGAGGAGGTAACAGGCATGGGGCAAGGCTCACTCCACGCTCGCTCGCGTGTGCTGGCAATTAAGCATGCACTCCATTAACCCTTTCAATGGGAAGGTGAAGTGTCAGGAGTCCAAATCGGACGTATGAAATGACGGCAGGTAAAACAAAGCCCCACAGGCAGCGGGGACTAGGGCAGGCTTCACGGGGGAGTCTGCAAATATTACAATATCTCTGAGCAGGGCTTAACAGCCTCCCAGATGCCTACTGGTAGCCAAACACCCCAGCTGCCACGGACTGTACAGGCAAAAATCAGAGTCAAGTTGCCCTATTAAGCAGGTTTTTAATCCCAGGTCTGCACAAAGCTCCCTCTCTTTTCAAGCCTCAGCATCCCTGCCCTGCGAAATACGGAGGAACAGCTACCAGCCCTCCCGACTCGGCGGTGCCTGCCTCTGCTCTGCAGTATTTAAGCTGCATTTTCACACTGGGGAGCCTGCAATATTGCTGCCGGAGCGGCTGCTGCCCGGGGCCGGGCAGGTCGGTGCTGCGGCGCAGGGGTACCACCAGCCACCCACCGCCCCGGCGTGCTGTGAGGGCTGCCAGGGCTTCCCTGCCGGAGAACCCTTTTGTTCCCAGGTGCCCATTGAAAGGGTTAAGGACAATGTTTGTGCCACAGCTGTGCATGTCTGCATGCGAGGCTACTGCTGGCTTTGCCCTCGATGATTGCGAATTTCCACAGCAGTGTTGAAGCAGAGAGGAACCTTTTCTTGTCACGGGGAGGGGGGGGTGGGGCAGCGTCTCTACCTGCTTCCAAGGAAACCCAAACCCTCAGTTACCCAGCGTCAACCCTGCAAAGTCCAAAGCATAAGCACAACTTGTTGCCCAGAGAAGGACACCCACCTCTTACGAAAGCTGCAGACTTTGGTGTCGTCCCCCTCCCACTTCGAGCCACTATTGCCACAGCGGGGACAGCCCTGTAACCCAGCTCTGAAGGGGGCTAGCGGCAGCGCTCGGGTGTGCAGCCACCCAAAATGCACCCCGAACGCTGGACAAAAGCTTTCGGTTTGGAGCAACAGCGCTCGGTTGCCCTTCGCCGAGGGCTCTGTAAGAGGTCGTGCTTTGCCTTGGCTGGACACAGCCCCAGGGCTGCCCAAGGAGGAACAGCTTCTTAGGGAAGACTCTTCCCAAGCGATACAAGTGCAGGACCTGCTCTCTGCACCTGTAGGTTTTGCTTTCTTACCTCATAGATGTTTCTTCTCCTTTTATTTTGTTGCAGTGACGCCTCTCTACCCAATATTATTTTGCGGGTTTTTTTCCTTTCTGAATAGGTACCAGTCTTGTTCTTATGATATTCTTATGTTCCTAAAAAACAAGAAAGAAAAAGGGGGTAACAGATTGGTCTGCTTTGGGTGGTGGGAACCTGAAGAAGACAGACGGAACCTTTTGGTTTAGAGGATTGCTATCCTCCGAGTCCAGGAGGGCTGTCCGGCTGCTATAGCTCGTACCTCAGCCAGGGTTTAGCTTATCCACAAGAATCTGGATTTTCTCTGTGGATCAGGTTCACCTTCTTAAAGTACTTCTCTGCTTGCAGCGGATATTGCTGAACTTTGAAAACACAACGTGATCTTTTTATCCTTCCAGCATTGTATCATTTCAGGCATAATTTCTTACACCACTTGAAGCTAGATGAACTATTTGCCATTTAAAACATAATTCTACAAGAACAGAGTGCAGTGGTCCCCCACCCCTCCATTTTTTACCTTCTGCTAGGAGAAATAGTGAAGTGACAAGATAACACCAGCGCTGAGAAATGTCTAGGAGTCAGTAAGGGGAGTAGTGGGCCGTTAAGTGCTAGCTCAGCCGCACCCACAGCGTCCTCGCTGCGCTGCACCTCAGCAAGAGAAATCAAGGCCGTGTAAGCTGGAGCCAGCTCGAGCACACATCTTCCTCTTGCTCCCGAGCTGGATGTCATTTCTCGTTAGGACACGGGGCGGGAGCTGTTACACCGATCGAGCGGTGTTCGTCCCGAGAGGCTGTTTCTGTTCCTAACAAGTACGGGGTTCACGTGAAACGCTGCTTGCCCTTTCTCGGAAGATTCATCTCCACTCAGTGACCTAGATTTTGTAGATTTTTTTTATGGATTCACAGCAAAAGTTGGCTTAAATTGCAGTAAAGCGCTCTTTGCCGTGGGCTGCTGGCACTGCAAAAAAGAAAAAGGTCTTTTTTTCCAGGGGTAACCTTACATATACAGGGTCAGAGTTGTTCTGTACGTGTATGAGAAACTGGACCAGCCTGATGAAATCAAAGTGAAGTGCAGGGACTTTCCCTTAGGAAAGGCTTTACCTTTCCCAAGCCAGACCTGGACAAAGCGAGAGGCAATACGGGAAAAGAGAGGACATCTAAAAAGGGCCCTCATTTATGCTGTGAATGAGAAAAAATCCAAACTGGATCCTATACTACCCGTGTGTAGGGAAAAACGTCATCAGGGACCATAAAGAGTATTGGTCTTGGACTGTAAGGAAAAAAACACTGGCTTTTCTTTGTTCCCTTCTTGTCTCGCCATAATTAGGAATTGGAGGAGAAAGATCCCATTGTTCATTTTAGAAAACAGCAGCAGAAACAGAGCGAACTGCTGACCCCTCTCTTTTAGAGGCTGCTCAATTGCTCCTTTCTATTCTTGAATTTCTTACAGTTATCATCAGATTTGGAACACTTTCTGGTAAAGACTTTGCAGTTTCCTTCTGTTGTTAAAAACTGGAAGAGGGGGAGAAGGAAAAAAAAAATCTCTGAAAATGTATTATTTGGCTAATCATCAAAATTCATGAAAAATTAATCAAATTTCTCCATGCCTAATTATTTTGTAGACACACCCAAGGGAAAGCTGTTACTACAGCCTAACAACACATTAAAAGCACCTTTAAATAATTAAAGAGCAGGATGGATGTGTATTGTTTCCTGTATTTTGCAAAAAACCATGCAACTACTCCCTGAACTTCTACACTACTTGGAGCAGGACTCGAGTCCCTCTCTTAAGAGGCTCCCTCTTTAAACGTCCCCCCTTTGCTTTTATGATTCTTCCTTTCAGCTTTTTTTCTAATCTGAGCCTCACACAGCTTTTGTGCAAGGTTCGGGCTCCTTTTTCCTGGTCCATTCCCGGTCATAGGGGCCAGGCTGCAGCGCCGAGCACAGCCGTCCTGCTGCAAGCAGCTCTCTCATTACTCAGCCTATTAATTGCTGCAGCCAGACCGCTGCACCCCCTGCCCATTATAACAGCCTCTCTCCTCCCCGCCGTGCCCCTCGGTCTCCATTACCTGGCAGGGTAATGCATCTTGCAGACAGAAAAAGCCATCTCCGCCTTGCAAAGATGGGGCCGATGAACGAGCTGCAGGGTCTTTTCGATGTTTCCAGGAAGATGGGTGAGGCTACGGCGGGAGCAGGAGAACGGGAATTGCTGCTGTCGGCTTTTACTCTGGGTTTCCCGGGTGCACTGGGGCACTTTCAAGCCTGCTTGAAACACAGGTTTTCAGGGTGCCGCTCTGCCCTGCAAGTGGGACAGTGGCAGCCCCTTCTCGCACCACCTCCTGCTTTCAGAGAGGGGGAATTTTATTCCCCATCACACAAATGTCTGTGCCTGAACTTGAGGTAACTGTTGTCAAAGCCATTGAGTGAACCTTACATGGGGAATGCAGAAAAAGAAATTCAGAGACTCCGCAAAGCTCAGAAACGTCCTACCTGATGAAGTATTGCAACTGCGTTTTCAGCAGGAACTGTGTGATTTCTAGAGCCTCAAAACGAGCAGCTCTGGAAATGCCAGCCTGCCCCTCCATCTCCCCCGTCCCCCCCTCGCTGCCAGGAGCAGTGATCTGTCACTCTTTAATTAGCCCCGACACGGTGGGCAGCGAGTGGGGGACCCCGGGTACCCGGGGACGGGCCGCTCCCCCAGCGGGGTGCCCGGCTCTTCAGGGGATGCCGGCGCGCTCTGATCTCTGTCCAAGACCGCCTTTACCTCCCCCCAGACTGAAATCAGCTCTCATTAGGGGATGGATTTCAAAGCCTAGAAAATGCCCCTTATCTTCTCTCCCCCAAACCTCCCAGCTGAGCTTTTCCCCCTGCATCCATTTCATATTCAAACACAAATGAGGCCGTAGCTTTGAATCCCCGGGCAGCGCAGGATTCAGTCCCCCCACGGCTGCGGGAGCCCCGGCCGGCCGCGATGCCCGGTCCCACCCAGCAGCAGGGTGCTGCCACAGACGCGCTCCTCATCCTCCCCTCTCTCAACTACTGCTTTCAGACTCACCCGATCCCACTTTCTACCTGTTCCCAGTCCTGCCGGGATCATTTTTATCCCCAGGGCCAACACCCCCTCCTCAGTCTCGCACAGGGACCCGCTCAGGAGCGAGCCCGCATTATCCTGATGCGATGCGATAGCCCGGGGATCGCTTCCACTCGAGTGGTGGAGCGGCGTGGGCAAATCCTGCCTGGCCTCACTGTCGGACGGAGCTGAGCAGCACAGCTCAGCCCGATCCAAATCGCTTCGGTCAGTGCAGCGTCCAGGAGAGCCTTGGCACTGCAGCTTCACCTGCGCGCGTGTGCCTGTAGCA
>Ga0065711_1030789_pt1 | contig 31425 bp, 18 predicted proteins | sample Hoacrofraction12_FD_59098 | JGI IMG/M metagenome (GOLD analysis project Ga0065711, IMG submission 59098) | Hoatzin crop microbial communities from Cojedes, Venezuela - Epithelial fraction 12 v2 (version 2) | ecosystem: Host-associated > Birds > Digestive system > Esophagus > Crop | place... | reverse complement strand
GGAGCCCGGGAACAGGCTGCCCAGGGAGGTTGTGGAGTCTCCTTCTCTGGAGATATTCAAGACCCGCCTGGACAAGGTCCTGTGCAGCCTGCTGCAGGTGACCCTGCTTTGGCAGGAGCGTTGGACTGGGTGACCCACAGAGGTCCCTTCCAACCTCTACCATTCTGTGATTCTGTGATAATAGCTAGACATGTCAAAACAGCAACACGGAAAAGATTTTGGAAGATATAATAATGAGAAAAATAATGAGGAAAATTCTGCTTTAACGGCAAATGAGTTATCTGTAACTGGGTAAAAAGAGCTGCTAAATAAATTTGAGTTTAGAAGTCATACTAGCTAGAGTTATTGCGACACTAAATGTTCACATTGAGCAATCATAGCATTTGACGGCAGGGTGTCCCTGCATTAATGCTCTCAGGTTGGTTTTTTTTTTCCCACCTTCAGAATTTTTAAAATGTTTTCCTCATCATAAATGGATATATTATTTCATCAGTTAATTTCTTGCAAAGGAATATTTTATCATTTAGAATGGACCTTCGTGTGAGATTCATTTATGCTCCAGCTACTCTGTTTACTTCAGCTCTAAGGTTCTAAATTCTAAAATTGTTTTAATTTTGAAGATTTATTTTGAGAGTTTTAATTTTTTAACTATTATTTTTCCATAGAATATGAATAAACCGTATCAGCACACCTGTAGCACATGGTTTATCTTGGGGACAAAATAAGCAAATCTGCATTATGACAAAAATATTCGCTGTGTAATTCTGTTAAAAAAATCAAACTTACTATTATGAAAAAGAAAAAATAAGGACAGAGCCATGCTAACATTATGACTGTGTCTTGAGAGATTAGAATTTACTATTGCATTCATGTAGTACTGAAAAATATAATGTGATCTTTTGTTCAGTGAACGCTTCCAAATCCACTTCACTTTCACTTTTATTAGACTTCTAAGTCGTAATCTCTTGTATAAAAAGATGCAATTTTTTTACTATCAACTTTCATATGGGGAATGATAAGAAAAGATCTGCATAGAACATGCATGATTACTAAGCATCAAAGTGAACTCTGGGTAGTTCTAAATGGCAACACAAATACATTTTTTTAATGGCTTTTAGTGATTTAGCTAGTCAGGGATATAAATAGCTTAGAGAAATGATAATATGCCCAAGTGAACTTTTTCAAAGATAGAGAAAAGCATATCTTTTTCTTCCTTAAAGAGGTCCCATGTGGTTTTAAAAATTTTTAAATTGACCAAAATGGTTATCTATTTATTTACGTCGTTGCCAACACAGCAGTGTCTTGAATCTCCGATTAAGACATTGTGCTCTGCATCTACTTTCACATTGTTTATCAGCAATTGTCAGATTGTATTACTCTCTCTTTTTTTTTTATCCTAAATCTACCCAAGCTAGACAGCAGTATGTATGTATCCCAGTGGTCCTTGGCACCTCATGAGATAAAATTCTTCATAAAACATCTGGAATGTGCATTGTGTTATCAGAACAATTATAGCAGGTTGACAAATAATGCAAGATTTGAGGTTAAATACATAATAGGTTGCTTCTGAAAATTAGCACAAATTCTTTGTTTTCTTAATCTTCCACAATGCCAAAACAATTACTCGCAAGACATTTTTACATCCCAGGGAAAACAGGAATTTTTTGAGCTTTTCTCATGTCATGCCGCTATGAAAGAGTTTGTGTTTCCCAGATCCTGTCTGTAAGCTTGTCATTAGGCAGCTGGGGTGGAGAGTAAGCGCAATTCCTTCCACTGATTTCCGATACTCCATGCCACAGTTATGAGATCAATTACAACCTGTAATGGAAGCCCTGCTGCTGCTAAATGTGGTATAGGTGTTGTAGACCATTGCAGCCTGTAGTTAGTTACTCAGTTGTGAGTTCAGACTTCTAAATATACCTTTTCTCTGCTTCATAAATCAAAAGTTTCCTTTGAAATTCAATAGAAAATTTAACAATTTAAATAATAAGGCAAAAAAGCCCATTTAACATCCTTAACATCTAAATGGAGATTATTTTTCACTGTAAAGCTAATTGCGGACTTCAGCATCTTATTTTCATCACTGAGAACAGCATCTCTGTTTTGTTTTTTTTTTTTTTTTAATTTCCCAGTAGTCCCTTTTCCATGTTGTTTTCAGTATTTGCTCATTTTTCTGTTCTTTCTTGGCTTTGTTGTAATTTGTTTGTAGTTGTTGACCCTTTTAACACAAGGCACAGACACTCTAGGAGCAAGCATCAGCCTGCTACTAGCACCAGCTTTTGAATTGTGGCCCAGCTGGGTTCTTAGCTGCTGGGGCAGGAGGAGAGAATTACCTTGGGAAGGGTAGTTTAGGACTGGGGAAACCAACACAAGCCTTTTATTTCTGTTTGGAATCCAGACCAGGAACACTGAAGAAATTCGGATGAAGGTGTGCTCTGGCCCTCTGGAAATATAGCTTCCCTCTGTCAAGAAAGTAAGAAAAGCAGACTCTAATTTCCAGCACAGTTATTTTGGAGAACGGGTGAAGCTTGCTGTAAAGGTGCTCCGTTCATTTCAGCACAGGAAGAGCTTTGGAATACATCAGAGGTCCTAAGGAGTCTTCCTTGATATAGTTTATTTTGTTGCTTTTTGTTTGCACTCTCTGGGATTCTGTTTGAAAAATCTGTGACCTCTGGAGACCAGGTTTTTGAAATTCAAACAAATATGGGGAAAAAACAAGCCTGGCTGGGAGAAATTGTTTGTTTGTTGGGCCAGAAGCCCAGGGGTCAACCATGGGTTTGCAATTAAGTTTGCCACATATTCCAGCTAGTGGTATTTAGCTTTGCCTCTTGTTCTGAAAAATTTGTCTTAACAAGGGCAAGATTTAACAACTGCCTAAAAATGGTATGTTGAGACCAGCCAGTTTATCTAAGGAAAGCAGCAATAATTTATGGGTGACCTACTAACATTTCCTATATAAGGTCACACTGCAGGTTGTTTTGTGCTGAACGCAGATTTTACTCTACCGTCCAGCTTGGTGGGTAGATACCTGTACGAAAATTGAAATACAGCAGTGGATGAGGGCTAGAACAGACCAAGATTCCCCTGTTCTGGAAAATGTGGTAGCAATTAGTCTATGATGGCCTTGAGGTTACAGGAGTCTAAAATTGCATCATCGGCTATCATCAGTATCATCAGATCTGATGTTGCTCAACTGAATAGAAGACAACACCCCTCTGCTCACAGGGAGACGAAGCCATAAACCTGGTGGGACTGGAAGATCGGGAACGGAGTGTTCCGGCTGGTGGCTCTGAAGAGGTTTTCTTTCACTTACAGCGGAAAGAGGCGTATGTATGTCCTGTTACATTCGCTTTTATCCACCAAGTATTTGACAAATCTATCACACTGTCCTTTTTCTTGCTTGCAGAGTTCTATGAATTTTTTATGGTTGTAAGACAAGTTGAAAAGACCCATGAAAGCCTCTGCCATCTTTAAAAGTGTCAGAATTAGAGAACTAAAGACTTGACAGGTTAATTTTTCTTTTATTTTGAGAGTGGAATCAGGAGGGAGGAAGAAAAGAAAATGCCAAGGTGGGTGAGAAAAGTCAGGTTTCTCAAATCAGAAGACATTCCTCAAAAGTGTTACCAAAATTGAAACCCAACAACAACATTCTCTGATCTGATGATTAGTGGAGGCAAGTACTACTGTAACTTTTCAGCTGGCAAATATCATCAATAAAGTAATGAATCGAGGGAAATATGCTTTGTAGGATTAAATAATTCATAAAAGATAGCTTGGGATTTTGTGCAGTCATGCAGTTTCCTCCCTGTTCTCAGATCACATAAGGCACATTGTAGCCAGATTATGCATGATAAAGTATAGAAAGCAGAAACCTGCAACAGTGTGATTGCTATTGAAAGGCCTACAGCTCAAAATGAGTTTTAGGAGTCAAAAAAATTGGTATAAACAGGTGATGCTCCGTGCCTTGTCATCTGTAGCGATGCTTCCAGTCATTTCAATGCAATAATGGACATGTCTAGGCAAGTGGAATCTGACGTACATAGACTCCTTGAAAGTTACTTCAAAAAGCTTTTAAGTTACCAGGAATTTTTGTTCAGTAATTGCAATTTCCACAAGCTTACAACATTTGTAGCAGTCTTCTAGAAACACTCACCGCAATTAATTTTTGAGGACAACCAATATTCAGGATGAAATCTATTGATACTAGTGCTTAATATGGTGTTTTTGGCAAGAAAAAACCTTACTGTGAGAAGTGAAAAGATGCTGGGACATTCAAAAAAGAAAAAGCATTATGGTGAGGTGCCTTATGTCTGCTATTCTTGTCATTTTTTGCTTCTCTTCACAGCAGTTGGAGGGGCTTTGAAAAGGCTTAGCTACTTCTGCTTCAAGCTTCTTCTAGCAGCCCTGTGTGTGCCTGCATGGGAATGGTCCAAGCACAGACCTGTGCCTATGCCAAATGCTCTGGCTCAGTGGGTGCTGACCTGTTGTCCTGAGGTTAATATATTTCTTTTCAGGGATCAAGAAGAATAACTGGGAAAAACATGCTAATTGTGAGTTGGTTTACACTTACAGTATTGGAATACTGGAACAGTTTTAAGGGCCTGCCAACTGAGAAAAGGTGGAAAACACTGATTTAGCTAAACAACTTAATAAAGCAGTGGGTTTATGCAGTTAGCTGTGATTACGCAGTAAGATACGGAAATCTGTTAATCTCAGAGAGAGACAGAGTGCCACATGTATGGCTCTTATATCCATTACGCCTTTTTGTTTCTTCCTGTGTTTTTCCTGCAGTGTCACATCTGGCACACGCTGCATAGGCTGGCTGTACACAGCAACCTTTCCTACGCTGATGCATTCCCTGAGTGTGCAGGTTTTTATCCATGAGGGCTGACGGTGGTTTATCCTGCAATTGCTCCTCAGGGCAGAGATAGTTAGCTAGTGCCTCTTTTCCTTCCATTTGTGACTGCCTAATGAGACTCAAAATATGATCAGTCACTCTGTGGTATGTGTTCAGTATTAAAAGGAAATCACTGACTGTAGGCAGGAGGTCATTCAGCATTGCCACTAACAGCTTTTGATATTTCTGCATTAAAACCCAAGCCAAACATTACAGGCACTGAACCATCTGTAGGCATAAGTAGGTTTATTGTTGCTTAACTTCTTAGTACAAATGAAGAGGTCTGTTATGTACTTCTGTCTGCTTTTGTGTGATCAGTGCTCCTAAACAATGAATCCTCTGCTGCTATCGCTGCTGTGTCAGAGTTGAATAAGATGCAAAGAGGTCCTTTTATTTTATTAAGCGTGTGTTGTTGCTCTCTGCTCCCTTGCAGCAACATGATCTGACAATAAAAGAGACAGCTCTTCATAAGATAATGTCAATAGTTTTTTCCAGAATGGCCTGTCACACATGTAACCCTCCTCCCAGCAGTTCAGCTGTCTGTGATCCAAGACCCAGCCTGCACACAGCATGCTTGTGTAACCCCGACTTAGACTTCTGAGAAACCTGCTAAAATGACAGAAAGAGCTGTAAAAGCCTACAGAGAATACAGCCATGTGAAACAAGAAAGGTGAAACTGCAGAGATAAGGTTGGCGAGAAGGGTATAGTTGGCAGCTCAAGGATTCAAAAGGAAAAACAAACATGGAAAGATATACAGTCTTAAGGGGAAAACAAGGAGACCGAGGATGACAACTGCAGCACTGAGGATCAGCGTGTCCCAAGGACACATGGGAGAAAAGCCCCCTCACATGATTTGCCTGTCCGGCAAATGTTGGTGGGATGTCATCTCTGGAACAGTGAACTTCTCAGTGATTGGATTGGTAGCTCATTAATGCTATTAATCGGCTTTGTGTATTGGACAATAATGAATTGGTTAGTACCTTAGTTGGTGTGTACCTTACTTTCAGAATCTCTTTGTGCATGACAGAACTTGCCTAAAGTGACCCAGAGCAGGAGCATTACATACCCAAGAATTGGCCTGCAGAGGAAACCACATCAAATCATGCCTTCGGTTTGCCTGAGCGCGGCTTATATCCGCAGGTGATCATGTGCCCACGTCTTTCTTTCTCCTTTCTAATTCCTACTCCTGCTTCAGGATGAGGTCACTTTATTCAAAACATCGTCAGACCTTTCGTGCTTAGGCTTTTGGAGTTCAGCGGTAGTTTCACCAGTCAGAACTTCACTCGTGCATCACAGCTGGCTTCTGTAGCTGTACTGCCTCTTTGCAATCTAGGTCTCATTTTTGTGACTTGGCTTCATTTCCAAAGCATTGGTGCATACCAGGAAAGGAGAGGGACAGATACTTCGTTTGAAACTTTTCTGGCAGTGTCAGAACTGAAAAGTTGGTTTATAAACAGTTAAGTGTTTGTAGTTTTGTAGGTACAGGAACTTTCATAAGAACAATATTAGAAAATACACTATGAAGGACTGGATGAAATCTGAGACATTTTATTTAACAGTAAAATTACAAAGGATTCAACAGAAGAGTGAAGTATTTTCTTCTTAATGTGGAGCAGTTCTAAGCTTCTAGCTGTGGTGATGTTGGTTATATAGTGCATAACATGTGAAGCATGTTTCTGCCTCCAGCAGCCTGACACATAAACCAGATTTCCAAAAGTTTGCCAAAGTTAATGGTTGCCTGGGGCTTCTGTGTTTGCAACAAAGACTTTGTGAGAACAGCAGTTGCTACTGAATCTGGCTGGATTGCTGAACTGAAGCCTACTGCATCGCCATCATCTCCCACTGATGGCATCTTGCTGAAGATGTGGTGCGCAGTGTATGTTACTAACCTAGATAAACTATAAGGACAGTGGAGCTAAGGGATGCTTGTAAGTGAGCAGTCACATAACCTCTCTTGGGTGAAAAGAGCCCTAAGAAAATACCAGCTTGTCTGAGAAGAATTCCAGAGAACTTTTTTTACAATGTAAAACTGCTTTTGCTGAAGGTCTGAAGGAAGAGTGGGAGATACAGGCACAGCAGGCTGCCAGAGAGCATTTTGATGGGTATCCAAGACAAGACTAAATCCTTTTCAGACATGGAATCAATCAAGAAAAATGGTTCATGCGGTAGCCTGGAAAAGCCAAAGGCAAACACTAGACGTTGAACACCCAGATGAACATAGCCAAAATTAAGTATCCAGATTTTTGTCCACACAATTATCTAGAAAGTCATTCTCTTTCTAATCTGTAGACCCAATTTTTGCTTCATAATAGTGGGAGTAGGGAGTGAGAATGTGGTTCCTTGTAAATTTTGATCTGTTATTTTCTAACTGCATTGAGGTGTCAATTAACCTAAACATTTGAAACTGTCTAGATCAGATATTAGCTGCAACTCAATGGCTGTTCTGTTAGCTGGAGGCAGCACAATTATCTTCTTGCCTCTGCTAAACTGTGGTTTAATTTCTTGCATGTTTCTGTGTCCAGAACTATTTCTCATGCATGACTCTAATTTGATCCAAATTCTGCTTATTTTTTGTAGTACCATAGTTCATCCATATATAATTTATTATTTATTATATAAATTATTATTTATATATCTATATTATTGTAGACATGTGTATTTATATATACATATGTCTATATAGATATCTATAGATATTTATCTATATAGATAGATCTTTATATATATCTATATCTGTGAAGAATCTTCTCCTGTTATGCATGTTCTTCCACTCTGCTTTAACAAATAGTATAATACTATTAAACTTCTGGTGCATTAGCTACCTACAACACTGAATGTAACCTTTACATTTCTAACTCTACAGAACACCATATTGCTGAAAGCAGATAAATCGGATCTCCAGTTCTAGTGGAGCAGATTTAATAATCTTTTTGTGCTGAGATGTGTTGCAACAGAGGTTAAACTGGGCTATAATGTGAGGAGACAGAAAGCTGGCGTGTACCTTTAGGGACAGCTGGTGAATTCTGGATTGCCTGCTCATGCACTATTAGCAGTATTTAAATATATAATGACATTAGATCCTGTTGCTAAATGCTGCTCCAGAGAAGATTCCTCCCTCGCCTCAATGTTATGATACATCAGACTTATTAAGACTTGAAGGAATATACTAAGACTTGAAGAAATAAGGGAGGAAACACTGAGAAAGGGAAATCAGGGAGGAAATAGAGATTAATGGTAAGATAATAAGGAAAAAGTGGTCATAAAAAATAAAGAGAATGAGAAGAGTATTTAGCAAAGGGGTGAAGAACTGTGTCGTCACTTGCCATGCTGAATATGAGGTGTGCTCGGAAACTGAGAAACAACTGTTGCAAGTAGGCAATATTAGGGCAGAGTTAGAAGCTGAAGTAGAAAATGTTTGCCTGTGTTTACAGTATTAGGTTGATGCCAACCTTTTACTGCCATTCATCACCATAATTGTTACCATTTAAATTGTCATTACCTTGGGGGTCTTTAATTCCTGTCACCATTTTGCTACATTAATAGTGCTTAGCAGTACAAAGGATTTTGACATCTTTCTTTGCAGTTGATATGTTTCACCTCAAAGCACGCTGAATTTCAAAGGCATATTGCAATTTGGACTTTTTGAGACAGTCTATGGCAATAATTGCCTGGTGACGCTCTCCAAGAATGATTAGCTGGTTTCAACTTCTGCTCCTTGATAGATGGACTTTTAGAGACTCAGTAATCCAAGGAGCTGCAAGGAGAAGCTTGGGGAGCATATGCTCCTGCTGACAGGCACTGAGAGTCCTGGGGCAGGAGGAGCTGGGCAGGTGGAGGCCCTGGTCTGGGCGCCCAGACCTCGGAAGTTTGGAGGACCCTGCGGCTCTGGCACTTGAGCCCATCAGGAGCATAGGCTTCATAGCCAGTGTTTCTACCAGTGCTGGATGCTCCAGCCATACCTCCGGTGTGGGAGCCATGCAAACTACCCTTATAAGCTCAAACCAACTGGACTTGGTGCTTTAAAAAAAATCTATATGCTTCCACATGTTAGAAGGCCATCCTGAGACCTTGCTTCAGTATGATCAATTGTGCGTGTGGTACGTTGTAACAGAAAAGCACTATACTGTTTGACAGAAGGGCTTTCTTTCACTACAGTGCTGAAGCAGCTGCTACCTGCTACATTGAAGAAGTGGAATTTAGCCACGGAAGAAGGCGGCTAATGAGATCATCTCAGGTAAGAAAAACACTAACAATTGAAAATAGATTATTGTTTCCTTAACATGTATTTTGAAATGGCCAAGTCATTCTGCCTGTAAAATGAACATGACACAGGGGATGCATGAGCTGGTTGTTGATTCTTTGCACTTTTATAAAATTACCAGCCAAATATACTGCTAAGCTGCTATATTGTCAGAAAGTGAAAAGGATATATCCAGGTTCCGTGAATAGGGTAGGAGAGGATACATGAGAAGGCTGCCTATCCACTGTGAAAACTCTGTTATAAATACACCCTAAACTTCCTGACCTGAAAGAACTACATGACATGAATTGAAGTAAGCCTTGCATAGAAGGGAGAGAAAGATGCACTTTGCTTATGTTGCCCACAGCATTTAATGTAATTGCTCGCTCATAGGAACAAACCGTAGATTGCAAGTGCAAATAGCAATGCTTATTATCTCAGGCTCATTTTGGTTTAAGAATGCAAAGAATTAGGAATTTAGAATGACTGAAATCTGTACATGCTACTTACTTGGGTTTTGTTTCTATTAAAATTATCATATGGAAACCACTTGAGAGTAGTAAAATTTTGGAATTCATTATTTTAAATTTGTTAGGTGTATAGTCATAGATTACTGCTAATGCCTTTTGTACAGGTAGGAAAGGGAGAAATTGTTAGGTATGTGTGTCTATTGTTTGATAACAGGAAAACATCTTCTGTGGTCAAGAATTCTGAAGAGGGAAAGACAGAAGTGCTGGTTTTGTTGCTAGAAATGATGTTCTGAACTGCAGATGCAGGGCTGGAATTCCAAATTCACAAACCTTTCCGAGTATTTGTACCAAGAGTCTTTGTCCAGCTTATCTCTGCTTTCCAGAAATCTTTTAACTGCTGCAAAACATTAGTTTAGAAAAACAAAACACCAGCAACAAAACAACCAGAAACAAAAAACAAACGAAGAATCAAGGAAAACTTCACTCTTTGCCTCAGCCGCTGAAGGACTTGTAAGAGACATGACTACGGTATTTTGCTGTGAGACGATATGTAGGAACGGGGGTTTGAACAGACCCGAGTTTTCTGTCTGGAAGTTAGTTTCGCTGTGGGCATTTCGCACGGAGCCCGACGAGCTGGGCAGCCACATGCTGCCATCTACTGGCAAAAGGCACGATAGGTGCTCGGGAACAAATACCGTCCGATTTATTCCATAGCTTTTTCTTTAAATTGATACTGTAGAAGACAACTCAGTAACTGAAAGATAAAGCCGAGCAAAAAAAAAAATTGCTCATAATAAAAAATATTTCAGTGAAAATGAGTGAATCAAGTTCTATAAATCACAATACTACACAATTCAACAATATGCAGTATGTAAAACTTGTATTCCACGTCAGAGGGAAAATGTGGGAGAAAAACCCCCATTTATTTATTAATAAGTTTCATCTCTTTCCCAACATTCTGAAAACAAAAGAAATATGCAGCATTTCCCTCAAGTAAGATACTTGAGATCAAAACAGTTCTACAAATCTGAAAGCTACCGATTGTGCGGCCGAAAGGAAATGTTGTGTGAACGTGTGCAGCAAACAGTACTTAGCGTGAAAGAGATTCAGCAGCAAAAGTGACATTTATAATCCCCTCTGAACCTATCTAACTTCACATGCTTCAATGAGTGGAGCGTCTTACCACTTCTGACTCTCTCCCTCAATCTCTTGGGATCAGGTCTGTGAGGAACGAGGGTTTGTATACGTGCAGTCAGCACATCATCTGGGGACAACATGTAAGCAGCGTGCGTTCTTCAGTGCTTTCAATGAGTTGTTATGGAAGCTGCTTTTCAATGCATGATCTGTTTTTGTTTTCCAGACTGCTATACAACACACTGGGGGGGGGAAGATACTGTATTTCTGTGAAAGTTGCCTGCTAAATTTCACTAAGTGTTTTGTATATAAATGAAGAAACATATGCAATTCTTCCTTCATTCCTATGAAAAAGGAACCTATATAAAAATCCTGACAACTCGATCATATGTCTGGACGTTGACCAGAGAGTAAAATCATTCTGTTTATGAACAAGCTTCCCCTCTGCCATTAGCGGTTTGGTGTGTATGTGTTCGCAGAAGAGGTATCCCTCTCCAAACTACAGAAATGTCTGGAGTCTCAGCTTTCTGAAACATGTATTGACTCTTAAGGAGTGAAATGGCATAAGCAGTCCAAAGCACCTCATGTGAGCCCTTGTTCCCATGCTGGGAGTTTATCTATCTGAATGCGTACAAACTGTGCCTCCACTTATTTCCCGTTATGTCTTCTCAATCATCCCGTCCTCTTGTCTGCGAAGTCACCTTCTCCCATTTCCTAGCTTTGCCTGATTTGTCTACCTTGTTTGTGGTTGATAAATGGCTTTTTTGATGAATATGAAACAAGCATTTTCCTAAAACATTTTAAGATCTGTGTGTTCGGTTAAAACTTTTTTGTCACCAAGTTTGCATTCTGTCCTGTTTCTTGTTTATAGGAGATATCCATCTTTAGAGTCTTCTTTATGCACATGTTAGTGGATGCTTTTGAATGAACGCTTGTAACATTTGGACAGATTCTCTTACTATTTGAAATAGTGAGTTTATTTGCTAAAACTTAGAATCCTGACCAAAAAACAAAGAAAAAATTTGCAATATTCATGAGTAATCTTCAATGTATTTTTTTTCCTATCTCATTTAGAATACCACCAGAAACACTAAATATATTTTAGAGAGCAATAGATAATATTTGTGTTTGGATAGCAGAGTTCTTTCTGTGACAGAGATAAAAGATTGATAATAAGACTTGTAGTCTGACTTTCCTTTGTTGCAGTGTTGGCTCCCTATGAATTTATTTTTTTTATTTTACTATGCTAATAACTGGATTTTGTGACGCTAATATGCAGCTGGGTGTTGATACTGTCCAGTATGTAGCCCAAGACCTGAGCAATAGCTGGAGAACTGGAAGCTGGACCTCAAAGTGCTCAAAGTTCAGCTGAGGAAAGGCTGAGCAGAAAGAGGCGTGGGATCTGCCTCCTTCCAAGGATGTGCATGTAAACGCTGTCAGCAGTGTTTGTAGCCTTTGTGCAACTGGAGTGGTTGAAATTTCCTGATGCTTCTGCCTGCCCATAGACTGCCAAATAGCAGCAATGATCTGAAAAAGGTGGTGTTGGTTATGGAGCCAGGGCAGGGGGGTGTCCCCCTTCTTGGTGTCTTTGTCTTCCATCCTTGTTCGGCTAAAGGAGCACAAAAATTCCTGTATGATATTCAGCCGCTTATTATACATTTCCGTAGAAACTCAATTCATGGCTGTGTTCTGAATCAGCTTGCGGACTAAAATGACACAGGACATATGCAGCGGTCAGCAAGCTAACCTGGCTACCATCCTAGTGGGTTTCTTTCTACAGGTTTCTGTTTGGAGATTAAAGAATTTGCTTCAGGGATGTCTAAATGGTGGCAACCTGCTGCCCTCAGGCAGCAAAGATGTATCAACTACTGTAGCTTGAAAAGATCAAGCAATGAGCAGGCTCTTTTCCTTGTCCACCACTTTGGCTCCTTGCTTTTCTTCCTGCTAGAATTTGACTGCTGGAGTACCCTGTACAAAGTTCATCACTTTATTTGGACTTTCATGGTGAGGGTGAGGGCATATGAGTACTTATCCTTAGTCTTTTGATTTTGCGTGAAGTCTAAAATTGGATGGTACCTGTTTTCAAGATCTGGATGGGGTGCAGTCCAAGTTGATTGAAATGTCGTGAACAATGATCTTGAAGCAAGGACTGTTAAAACATTCATGGTTTACAACCTTAAGACCATTTTAAGCACCAAACAAATAATAATGTTCTGATATACTAAGCAATAGAAAACCTCACGTTTTCTTGCTGTTGTTTGCTCTGGAAATTTTGTTGTGGATCATATAAAATAGTATGGCTTTCAAATTCCGAAAATATGTTCTGGTACAGTCATAAAATCAAACCTTGACACTGACTCTGTCCTAGACCTGAATCCAGATCAGATTTCTGCCTCCTGATTCTGATTTCTCCTCTCCCTCCTGTCCTCTAATGAACAAAAATGATAGCAGGTGGGATATGAAAAAGATACAAGCTTGTACTAAATTAACCTTCAACTAAAGAACATTCTGAAAGAAGTTAAACCCAAAACCTTATAAGAATATTTACATATTTTGAGTCTTCCGTATGGCACGATTTTTATAAGTCTTACCATAAGGTACAGATCAGCCAGGTACAGAAAGATGTAAGGTTTTAATGCTGTGCCCAGTCCTAAACAATTTCAACACAACTTTGTCCTGTGTTAGAACCTGTGCTCTCTCGTGCTAAATATTTCCTCAATTTTTGTACATGTCCTTATGGAAAAGTATAGGTGATGCAATGGTGGTGGAGATTTTATAAAAGTGTTGCTATCCTGTCTGATTTTTATATTCAATCTCTTTGGATACTGGGTTGGTATCAAAGCAAGCTGATTGTTCTCTGGTAACAAAGCAAGCTCCTTCTAGCTTTTAATCAGGTTTTAAGCTGAGGGTTTGGCTAAATTTATGGGACAGAGTATTTTATTGATAGAAGAGCTTGCCAGACCTCTTTGGCAATGCTCTCTTTTCACTTAAAGACCTTGGTGTAAATCTTTTTAATGGTTCAGCTACAAAAAATTTCGAAGAATCTTTCCCCTCTTCTTCCCATTGCACTATCATCTGTGTAAATCATCTTGCTTACTCATTCTCTTAGCTACTTTAGATTGTTAGTCTTAATGACAGGATTGCAGTAAAAGTGGAAAAAAAGTATTTTAAACTGTCATTAGTCCATAAAACTTTGATCATTTATAGTAAGTGGGAATTCATCTGGGACTTTTAAGAGAAGGGAGAGGTCAGTCAGACCATCCCCACTCAGTTGTGCACCCATGTGATAAAGCACACCTCAAGGGAAAAATAGAAGGTGGAAATGTAAGTATGAAATGTTCTAAGACTTGGATTCAGCTAGTCTTTAAGTTATAAAATATGACGCAATAAGGACCGAGGCCTTTTTTCGTGAACCTTTCCTGTACTTTACTTTAGTGTTGCATATTTTAGAGTAAGAGTTATTTTAGTGGCACAAAGTTTGATTGCAGTAAATCATTTCAGAGTTACCATCGTCATCATTCAGCAGTTCCTGAAATGTAGATGCCACACTTCGTCTAGTACCACAAAGGACTTTTTGCTACATATTCTGTATTTGCATTCATTTTTAATAACTGTGACACTGTGCGGGAAAGTCTTTCAGGGTAAATGTGGGTCCAGTGCAGAGAAATCTTACAATATCATTAGCATTTTTCTAGTTAAATCTTTAAAAAAGCTTTTAGTGAGACAGAAAGTCTTCTTTGGGACCTTGTGCTACATTAATATGAATTTCAACCACAGCTCTATGTTTGCCAAGCCTCATTGGTATTGATAAACTGGAATGCATGACCAGACCTTAAATATGCTAAAAACAGGCTTTTGCTGTAATTTTTAAGATACATCATTTGACAGATTAAGAGTCAGCCACTTGAAATGCCAGTACTTTAGGTATGAATTCTCTTCGAACTCCAAGATGAATTTTGGATCACCTGAAAACATAAGTACTGGTGAAGTATGCAGTTCTCATTCAAAACAATTCAATTTAAAAAAATCTGCAGAGTTCAAAGCACTGCATAAGTATATAGGAATTTGTCTCTTAAAACAGAGAGGAGTATTGTTATTATTAATGAATAGAAGTTGTGTTATGTGCATAAGTATTGGAACTAGTAGTATGTGTGTTTTCTGTTGGTGAGGTTTTTTTTTTCTTTTTTTTATACATGTATTTTATAGCACATCTGAAGATTCATTCCTGCCATTCTGTCAGGCATCACTCCAGTTCACTCAGCAACTTCCCCCTGCCCTGCTCTTTCCAAACTTATGCAAACCCCATTTAGACTCTATTTTTATTGTGCTTAGTTTCCATGGAAACAGCTAATTGTGATAATAATTTGATGAAAATCTGATTTTCCTTTTAAATGAGTAGAATATGAAACACACACTGTTATGCCTGCTACGTAGAATGGTCAGGCTGATTTTGGAATACTCTTGTGCTTGCTGTAGCTGGTGTATTCGTGAAGCGGTGCAGCGTGCTACTTTGCCGTTCTGAACTCCTGCTTTTGTGTTGCTATTCCTCTTGCATAAAAATCATCAAGCTTTAACAGGAGTAACCATCTATGCAAATGGAACAAAACAGCACATGGACCCTTCCTTAAATATGAATATAGCATTTAGGTGAATGCAAAAATTATTTTGAGCAGAAACACTATATGGTGTGTACTATGCTGAAGAGGTTTGCCATGTTTCCTCTTTCCCTGGTAATGTATATAACCTCAGGTTGCACGAAAGAAGAGGTAAGCACTGGGTAAATATCTTCACTGAATTTCAACCTGGATTGTGAATAATGATTTTGAAGTCTTAGTACTCAGCTTACAATATATGCATTTCAAAAGGGCTTGTTCCTAGCTTGCTTTATTTAGAATCGTTGCGAATAGTTTTTTATTATTGATTTTTGTCGTTGTGTTTTCCTGCAAGATTCACTTGATGTACTGGAGGTGTCCTTTGTACAATTTCATTTTCTTTTATTAGTTCCCCTAGGACATTGTTATCCTTTGAATAAGCACAGAAAACTCTGTTCTCCTTCTCCTGTTTGGATTTCTTCCATGCTCTTTATTTCTATTTGAACAACAAGATTGGTCAGGGAATTCAGAATTAAGAGGCCATTTTACATTTTCTTCCTTGCCTAACTGTGTTGCAACTAATATTGTCCATGGGGTATTTAATAAAATGGGACAGGAATGCATCCTGTCAAACCAGTAAGGCCACGTCTAAGGGCCTGGAATGCACAAGATCACGTATTATGTGAAAATGTTTAAAATCAAAAGAGCTGATATGAAAAAGTTTGCAGTCAGAATTACTCTATGAGGAGGAAGTATATGTCAGAATTAGAATATGATATCCACAAAGTAGGAGAAAACTCTTTTGAAGTTTATTTTTCTTGCAGATATTTTCTCCTTTTCTGCCCCGTCTATCTTTCTATATAGTCTGTCTCCTACTTTCCATTTATTAAGAAAACCCCTTTAAAATGAAGTTATAATCCAGTGGTGCAAGCAATTTCGCTTTAGTCTTGGCAAAGAGAACAAAAGAAAGTCTTCTCTCAGCTTGTTTATCCCAAAGGGATGGATGGTTTCTCTTATGGTTTCAGGAAAAAGAGATAAATGGCACATTTTCTACTGACCCTAAGATTTCAAGGAATTAAAAAAACATAAATAAAATGAGAGCACAAAAAAATATTTAAATTAAAAAGCTGAGCAATAAGAATTTTTCATTGTTGTTTTATTTGTTATCTCTAAAGCTTTGACTGCTGCAAAGGGGAAAAAAAATATACCCAAATTTCAGTTGGAATAGAAATGAAAGAGAAAAGTGTCAGGCCTTTCAAAAAAAACCCCAAAGCAAGCCGAAAGGCATCCTCTTAGTGCAGGATGTAAGGGATAAGTTCTGCCTTAATTGCAAGGATGCAAAAACTCAGGAAACTGCAGAGCTGCTTGAAGTTGAATCATCACATAAAAGCAGAGTCAGACTGTGCTGTCACAAGAGGTCTTTTCTTTTGTTTTCGTTTTATTGTTTTTTAATGTAAACCAGATTTACTTAGATTTAATTGTATGCTGCTAGTCCTGGTTTAAGCCATGAACATTCCCTCCACTAGAAATACCACAGAAAGATTCAAGCGAGAATCACTTTTAGTAAAACTGTTCCTGTTCCTCTGTTTTGGTATCATGTCAAACCCTTAATGTTTATTGCTTTATTATGTATCTGTGTTTGAATGAGCAGCTCAGTGAGGCTCCATCTGCTCGGTTCTGGTAGAGTCCAGGAGGATGTGCAGGATTCGGTTACAGTGTTTGAAGAGTAGTATATAACTCCAGTACCGTGGCCAACACTCCCTTCCCTCACTTCATAGCTCTGCAGATTAACTGGCATTAATGCAAGCAGTCACAGCTGCACATGGAATATTACAGAAAACACGATGGCTCTGGCTTTGCCTCGCATATGCTCATTTGCCTACAAATAGGTGTAGGATCTTGTTCTGGTTTTCTTTTTTTTTTCATTTTCTTTTTTCTCTCTTGAGAAAGTGTGTGAGTGTGGCAAAAGCTATTTTGGTGAATGTATGGGACCGTTATTTTTGTTTCCATTTATTTGCATTAAATAAAATCCTTCAAAGTGTGTTCTGAAGACTCACATATTATTGAGGTCAGACTAATGAATTTGTAGTTCCCAAATTATTCCACCCAACCTTTTACAACATACATGGTGTATTTTCTCTTTTCAAGCCTGAATTTGTCAGGTTTATTAGACAAATCATGCTGTCACACTTTCATTGGAGAACATCAAGCTCTGCTTTTACTTTGGATTCGGTAACATCTGTTCCTCAGCCTCAGTGCTGTTAGCTGTCTCATGTCTACTGCAAGCTTGAGAGTCGTCATCTTGGTGAGCATTCACAGAGATTGACTTGGGTGTCTCAGTCCAGAAGCCTAAACTGGGAACATAGCTGTCCTATACAATTTAGAGGCAACGAACTAATAGATTCCCTCTTGAGGTATGTAGGCTGAATGCCTAAAATTAGGCGATCTAAATATCATTTTTACAATTTTTAGTAGCAGGTAGATTAGCTTTAATTTATGCCTGACCACAGTTTATTGCATCCCTGATGCTTATTTCCTTGTTCTCTTACATACTGCTACAAGAATACCTCTGTTCTAAATTTTGCTGCAGATTCTCATTCTGTGTGGTTTTTGATTGTTTTCATCTTTTTCTCTTGGATCTTGAGATCACATTCGATCCCAAAAAGGAAGCAGCTTTCTTTGCTGAATATCTTTTTCTGTTTTTATTCCCTGTAGCCTCTGCACATCTATAACACCATTCTAGGGTAGTTTTATCTCAGTGTGAAACTCTTTTTTATGAGCTTTTAATCTTTACTTGAAACACAAGTGCCAAGTATATTTTGAATTTAAAAACCTTCTAAACCTAAAAGATGGTTTTGGCCCAGTAATAGCTAGTATTTTCAAAAGGTTAAGCTGCATGGAAAATGTGACGAGATGTACTTATAAAATAAATGACGAATCCAGTCTGTATAAATTCATTTTTTTGATGTACATTTTAAATATACCACATCATGAAATTTTAAATCAGTCTTCTATGTTGGCCTCTGCGACTGGCATAGATGACAGTCAGCTGCTGAGTCCAGATCTTGCTTGTGATTCTGCAACCTTTACAGAAATGTCATGGTTGGATACGGTGTTTGGGTGTATTAACACTGATGTTAAATTTTAAATAACTCTTCTTCCACTGAAAGAAGGCATGAAGAATAGCTTGAAATAAAGTTCATTTTACCACTTTGGACCTGATCCAGATGTAACTGGTGCTGTGATATCTGCCTGAGTCTTCAGCCAGTCTGAAACATTTACTCCGTATTGTGACCTGCATTACACAAACCCTGCAATGTCGGGGTGTCCTGGCTGGTATCAACCCAACAATCCTCTGCGTGCTACTTTTCTTCTGCCAGCTTAATTCAGTTCTTCCTGGCTGAGGAGGAACAGCGTCCTCCTTCCTTCCTCTGCGCTCCTGAAGGAGATGGCCAGCAGCAGGGAATCCCTGCCCTTGTGCGGTCCGTAGGCTTGGTTGTAAGGCCCTGTAGGCGTGTGAGTGGTGGCTCTAAGGGAGAAAAAGGAATTCAAGCAACAGTTACCTGATTTCATCCCTTGGCTGAGTTGGCTTTGTCTGGTAACATAAGGAGTGCCAGCAAAGTGTAGTTTGCAGCACGCTGGGGCACAATCTAATTTTGGATGGATTCTGTGTACTGCTGCAGGGAGCTACTGAATTGTGCTATTGCTAGTTATATTATTGTGCTTGAGGATGTGCTCAGATTCTGTTTAAACAATAATTAAATTTCATTTGTAGGGGATGACTGAATGTGTGGAAAGACAGATAAAATAATCAAGGACACAATTATTCATAAAATCAATAGAAATTCTAATAATCTTACAACGTACCACTCATTTCTCTCATAAAACTGCTGGGTTGTTCATATTTCATATTTTTCTCATGTACAGGTCAATTCAATTTTAGGTAATTAAATACCCTTTTTCACTCTTATTGGCCTTCAAAGGCTGCTGTACATCACCAATTTATATAAAGTACACTTGCACAGTCTATTTTTAACTTTCCATACTTGAACAAATTGTTTGGCTATTGACCTTTGCAGGGTCACACCTGTGTATATTACTGAGTAATAGCCAATTTGTTGTTCTAATCTGTTACGTGCTCCAACCTATGACCCAAATAATTTAAGTTAATTTTATTTAAAGATACAGAATTATTCTTGCTGGAAGATTAGGGAGGTTTGTGTTAAGAAATTGCATATTTTTGCTATGTCTCACAAGTGGCTGACAGTCTTTAGTGGAAGTATCCCTGTTCTAATCTTTTGGGACTTTTGTAACATTAAACTTTATTTCAAAATTGTAACACCTCCATCTGTATGAAAATCTAAACCAGAGAAGCTCTTAAGTTAAAAATATTAAACCCCCATAGCTTCACCACAGTAGAACAGGTTAAAATTTATCTTTATTAATGTGCTAATGGCATCTAATTATCAGACACCTGCTGATACTCTCTTCATTCACTGAAAGTGAAAGTCTAAATGGATTACATAATATATAAATATTTTCAGGTCATCTGTTCATCTATCAATGCATTTCTTTCCACAGGTCTATCTGCCAGATGGAAACAGGCAAAAAAATAAAAGCATATAATGTGATTTCTGCATTTTAATTATATATCCAATTGTAAAATGCAGATTTATACAAAGATGAACATATACAAATATATGTACATTTTTAATGAGTTACTAAGCACCAAGTTATTTAATTAAGTGGTGGTGTATGAAGATGAGAAGAACACACAGTCCAACTAAGGCAATAGACTGTAGCACTGCTGTTACTGTCAGTCACAAGTTTAAAATACTCCTGATCACAAGCCTTTCTGTCAGCAACCTTGAATTAAATTCCACAAAGCTCCTAATTAACACAGAAATGTGCAGTAACCTCATGACATCGGAGGTTTGTTACTGTACAAGAGACTTGCTAAATCTTGCTTTAATTTTATTTAGAAATTTTATTACTTTTATTACATAAACTAATAGCTGCAAGTTAGTGTCCATGTTATTATTATTCACATTATTATTATTATTATTCACATGATTTTGCATGCGTTAAAATTATTTATTTTGCCAGTGTGAAAACCAAAACAAACCCCAGCAAAACGGGAGGCATTTTTCTCTCTGCTGGATTGCTAACAACTGTCCAAGAGCCATCTGCAGAGGGCTCAGGCACCTCAGAATACTGAATGCTTCAATTTCCTCTCCGTTACTACACCATAGTGCTCAAGGCCACTTCAGTGCCTATTTGTCATGCTTGTAAGCACCTGAAATCTGATTTTTCTTACTCACCGTGCAGCATACGCAAACACCCATACAGAAAGATCCGTAATGGAATTCTAAAGTTTAGTGAACACGACACTTAATCAGTGCCATGAAATGTGTTTTAGCTGTACTTTCATATCCAATCAGAACAAGAGGTACTATTTTAATTTTCCAAGGTGACACAGAGTTATTAGAAACTGAAACCTGTCCTTAAATGTTGAGGCAAACTGAGCTGTAGGCTTAATTTCTGCCTAACATGGGAGCATAATGGAGTGCCAATCCTGAAAAAAATAGGGACTTAGACATTATCTAATGTAATATTCCAATTCTGCATAGCAGATTGACTTGTCAGGGATTCACAAGAAAGCTCAAACCATGTACCATATATCATCAAGTAGCCACGCAGAAGGGTTTTTTGTTATTTTTCCCCCGTCGGCACTGAGCGCTCCCTTTTTCTTCCAGGCCTGCATGTCGCTCGGCTGCTCTGCTGACATTTTGTTGCGGAACAGCAGTTGTGTGTTCAGGGACCCTCTCGGTGGAGACTGCAGAACTGTGCTGGTCTGAGCTAACTTATTGAAATGTGTATTTCAACCACGTGTCTTTGGACTATAAGAAGGAACAAAGACACTGAGCGTAGCATCTTGTTTCCTGACTCTTCCTCTCTGTGACCCGGCTGCATGGCTTGTCCTGTTCAGCAGGGACAGAGATACCTCCGTCAGCATCTTTATGGAAGTGACCTGGCTGCGACCACGTAGAGGGCATACACTCTGTCCATCACTTCTTAGCTGATGTTCAGCCCTATAAATTATTCTGCGTTGGTATGATCATTTTTCCATCTGAACATGAGGAAGAACTTCTTTACTCTGAGGGTGGCGGAGCACTGGCACAGGCTGCCCAGGGAGGTTGTGGAGTCTCCTGCTCTGGAGATATTCAAACCCCACCTGGACAAGGTCCTGTGCAACCTGCTCTGGGTGACCCTGCTTTGGCAGGGAGTTGGACCAGATGATCCACAGAGGTCCCTTCCAACCCCTACCATCCTGTGATTCTGTGATTTTCTCAGTTTGGAATACACAAAGATGGTCTCTTGTGTTCCTGCTCATTTCAATGCTGACCGACTGCAGTTCAGGTAACAGCTGCTCTAGAAGTACCTACACAGAAGCGTGTTAGGATGTATGTACATGTCATATCTTTGTAGGCAGTGTCATTTTTAACCAGCATCTGAATACTGGCAATTTTTTTCCATAAAACCCCAACTTCATTTTCAAAGACCCAAGTCTTGTTGAAATTCAGATGGATTTGGGTATTGACACATAAGTTCTGACAATTCCTGACTGCACAGTTTTAGAAGCTATTGCCCCAACTGTACGTCCTTTCCTGTGGCAGAGGTTAGTAAGTGGCTAGCAGAGCTGGCAAAAGTAACTGGATCTTCAACCACCACAACTAACAGTCTAATGTGTCCTTTGAAACTGCTGTTGACCTAGTTCAAGTTATTAAATTGGTCCAGGAATGGTGGGACCCCCAAGATTTATCTGTTTCTGCTGGTACAGACAGTAAATTTCAGCAGATGGAGGTGGTGGGCAACAGACTCCAAATCACTGGTGCAGAAATTGCCCAGTCTTGTCTTTTAACAGCCTTCTTTTTCTGCATTACTTAGGCTCTTAATCTTTCTTTTTCTTTCATTTTTTTTTTTATTTTTTGGGATCTGTTAAACTACTTACAAAAGAGAACCAGATCTGGAGGGTAATGGAGTGAAATTATTAGCCTTGTAGAATCAGATGATAATTAAGCCACCATGAGAAGATCACTAACTATACATAATGCCAGTGAAAATAAGGTTGGTAAATGTTATTTACATTATTGCTACTTTTGGACCCCTTTGTACTTTTTGAGGCCATCAGATCTTTCAGGTCCATAATGGAAATGAGAATGGGCCTTTTAAATAGTTTTAATTAATCAGTTTAACCAGCTTAATTAAAACATTTCCCGAGCAGTGGTGTTTTCCTAACAGTAGCGATTTGTGAAGTCATTTTTCCAATGTATTTCCCACCATAGGGAAAGCTGGGCCATGTGAGCGTAGGCGAACTCACCAAGATGGCAGTGAGAAACAGTTTCTGCACAGAAGGGGATCTGCTCGTTTGTAATACATTAGTGACAGCTGAAGTATGCCAATCAGTGGATTGTCTCATGTAATGAAGTACACTGCAATGTTACAGCATTTGTTGGCATGTAAAGGCATGCCATAACATGCATTTTCTTTCTGCTTCATCTCATTACAGATGCTAAAATAAGCAGTAACTTGCTTTATGTAGCAGAAAAGTAGTCTTTGATTTTTATCGTGACTCTAGCTGGATTCAGCTGTATTTCGTGCGGTGCAGGAATGTTTTGCGTTGCTGTTGTTGGCTGTTTCTCTTTGGGCCTGTCTTGCTGGGCACTGCTGGTGCTTCAGTGGTCCTGACCTACGCGCGGCTAGCGCAGGGTTGGTGCTTAGCACCTAGCCGGTGTAGATACTGAGCGTTCCAGAGACTGCCTCTTACATCAGCCAGAAACTCTCACTTACGCTGTTATCTTTCACAGCACCTGTTATTAAAGCCTGTCTTTTCCACTCAGATTTTCTTTGAGCAGTGTGGCGAATAAAAATAATCGGTTGCAGTGGTAACAAAACAGCACACAGCAGGACCTGACTGCCCTGCAGCCTGGCTCCTGTTTCCCATGTACATATCTGGAATCAGTTTGTTACACCTCTTACCATGATGCTAAAATTTCTGTCGTGCATTTCTGATATGCTAATCACTGCATATCCACGTGTTTAACATATACTCTGGCTCCAATTGCTAGCAGCGCCACATGTTCCTTAAATGTTACCATTGAAAATTTCAGGGTCTCATGACTTATTTTTATACTACTGCAGGTATCTTGGGGTAGCCCTTTTTTAGTTAATCAGATGCAGATATCCTGTGTCACTGTTACCAAGTTTGGCATTCACAATCTCAAGTCCCACTCCATCATTTCTTTTGAACAGACACAGTAGTTAAGACTACGTATTTCTCTGTACATAGTTTCCTTTTAAGCTACAATTTTTAACAGATTTTTCCACCCAGCCAGACACTTCAGATAAAACTTGGGGAAATTCTAATAAACATAGAAAATCGTGTCAAAAAGGGGTCTTGATTAAATATGCATCCTGTGTGAGGTTTACCTTTCTTCCAAAGGCTTGTCATGTTTGTGATACGCTACACCTCAAAAATAATTTTCTGCTTGTCATTCCTCAACATTTGTTTGTGCAGTGGATTATTCCTATCCACATCTAGTACTACATACATTTCTATATTGAAATGCATCTTTTTAAGACCATTTCTCCTTTTATTTTTCTTTCTGAGTTCATCTCTGATTCTAATCCTACTCTCCAAAGCTATCACCTGTAAATTTAAATCTTAACCCATCATCCAAACAAAACTTTTTTACTGATTCAGGCCCAGAATAGACCTGAGAGGTCCTTCTGATAGAAATAGACTCCTGCTTCTGACTGTTTCTGTTTTTGGAAATCCCCTTTATAGGGGGGAACTCTTTTTCCTCTCTTGTTGATATGCATATCTGGATGTCCCTCGTTTTCACCTGGAAAAGCAGAAACTGGCACTGCCCAGAAGTATAGATTTTTCCCGTGAAGTCATTGCATTTTTCAAGTTTTTCTTATTATTCTGTAGTACAATCTTCCTTTCCAGAGGACCATAAACACATCATTTCATAGAATCATATGAAAAACTGGATTGAAAAGGACTTCTTGAGTTATTCGATAGATCTTCCATTTTCAAAGCAAGGCTGACTGCAAAGTTAGACCAGACTGCTCAGGGCCTTGCCACGTCAAGTTCTGAAACCCTCCAAGGAGGAGGCTTCCACAGCCTCCCTGGAGAACCTGTTCCAGTGCTTGACCATGCTTGTGGCGAGGAACAGATTTCCTTATGTAAAAAAACATAAAAAATTACCTTATTGCAACTTGTGATTATCGCTGCTTGTCCTTTCATTGTGCGCCTCTCAGAAGAGCCTGCCTCCACCTTCCCCTTTAGCTCTTGCAAGACTGCTGTTGGATTTCCACCCAGCTTGCTTTCTTGTCTCTATTCTAACCACCCCTCTTCCCCTAGCCTGTCCCAGCCCTGTTACCATCCTGGTGGCTCTCAGCAGTGATTATTGTCACTAAAGTCACCTCTTACCTTCAATTCTAATCTAAAGGATTCATTTGATTGGGAATATAAAGTGAGCTGATCCTCCCACCCCTTATTTTTTACTGCTTGGTAAAGATCTTATCCGCCTCTCATCCTGCATTTTTTCTCCTGATATAGGGTTGGTATTTTAGATAAAAATGAGCTCTGAGAGTTTCTGTTTTCTCTAGTTATTTGTTTGGAGACTTCATCACATTTTACTGCTTTTCATACCAAAGATGCTATTTCCCTAGGAAAACTTAGCTTCACGACACCCTTTCAGGATAGAGCACAGCTGTCTGATCTTATCTGGGCCTGACAGATGCCTACCCTTTCTGCCAAGCACAGTTCTCTGCTTGAAATAACTGTGTTTCTCTGTAATCTTTGCATTTAAAAATGATCTGCATACATATGCTTGGAAAGTAGGTTTTATTTTAATAATGTGAAGGAAAGACAATCAGATGTTAGGGAGAGATGCCATAACAAGCAGAATTACTTTTATCACTTACTTATTTCATCACCCATTTCAGTGTTATTGTCTTATTTATATCGGCTTCTCCTTTGGAAGAACCCACAGCAACTTCCAAATGTTTAATTAAAACCTCACAATGCTACTGTGATGTGAACACAGTAAATGAATGAGAGAAGATAAGGCGTTTCTAAAGCAACTGGTATCTTAAGTGTTTTGTTATATGAACATTTTATCTAGCACCAAAACAGGGTCTTTCTTTGGTGCATCATAGTTCACTTGTATCAGGATGTCAAATCCTTGGTAGAGCTAGATTTCTTTTGGGTTTTTTTTGGGGGGGTTGTGTTTTTTTTGTTGTTGTTGTAACATAAATTATTTACCTCATCTGGCTTCAGAGAGGGTCCACAAAAAGTGGGGTCAGGAAGGAGAAGCTGGAGGAAAGACTGCTTAAATTGGCCTTCTGGTGGGGAAAATGCAGGCATACATACATCCCAATTTCATTTAGGCATAATTTTGGTACCTAATTGTAGCACAGCAATCCATGAGGACCTTTCCTAGTTGCCTAAATGATGATAAATAGCTAAATGTTCATTAAAACAACAGCAGGAAAACCCCCTTTTCTTGCCCAGCTCATGCACAGTTGCACCACAGTCCTTGCAGAGCTGAGTATCCAGATACCCACCTCTCTGCAGAGGCTGCTTGGGAGTCTCAAAACAGACACAAATACACCTCGTGTGCACTCCTGGCAGGAGAATGAGGGAGGGTTACAACGATTAGAGCATTTGTAAGGGTGACTGTTGGCCTAGACTTGAACTGGGATTTCTCTTGGCACCACAGAGAACATCCACCTCGGTGGGCTACTGGGCTGTCCGTGCCCGCTCTTTCTCCTTCGTCTCCCGAGGAAGCCTGTATTCATTACTGTACAACTTCTAAAGGGGGATGAATCTTCAAGATTTCTGAAAATCTGTGTTCTGTTGTAATAGTTAAAGGATTTCATTTGAAGTAAGACACTGGGCTGTCCGGCTATGTACGGATGTCCAAATTTTGAAAAAGTTTTTTAAGAAATATTTTTAGAGCAGCCAGTTCAGTTCTTCTCACTATTAAGTAATGGTTTTTTTTCCTTAGCTTTCACAAAACTTTACGGTATTTTTCATCCCAGTAATAATTTTCTCTTCCTCTCCCACAATCCCCATGTTGATTCTTTAGAAACACTTTTCTTCAATCTTCAAAGGATTCCTGGTATAATGTATCCCCCAGATCTTTTGCCTTGGCAGCATGCGGTCTATTTTAGCTAATTTTATATATAAAACTCCTTCTCTTAGCCTTGTATTATCCGCTAGCTCTTACTATCAATCAAGACGTTACTACTCTCTTTCGAAAAGTGGTATTTAGACAGCCGCTCTAGGTTTTAGATGTTTTTTGTGAGGTTCTCTCAGCATAGTGTCTGATGTCTCGCAGTGCAACAGGCCAAAACACAGAAAACAGTGGGAGGTTTTTTTGTGGAAGGAAGCTGAAGGTCTATTTTGAAAGAATCTAGTAAGCAATGGCGTCGAAGATTTTTGTGTCTCAAATTTTCAGGGACACTAATTTATGGTTAATTTTTTATGGCTTCTGTGAAATGGCTCATACAGTCTCACGTGGACTATATATAAGGGGGAGTACGTGACGATGGAAGATTAAGTATGATGATTAAAGGTTTATTATTTACTATTTGCCTTTCAGAAAGGGCCACAGAGAATAATTTTGGTGACTAGAAGTTTTTTTCAAAGGGTAAATTTGGCAGAGTTTTAATGTAGCACTTGACTGAGCAGCTTTTCCTCTTGCAGTGATGTTCTGTTCGCTGCCTTCGGAACCATGAATCCTTCTGGTCGTAAACATGTCACATCCAAAGAAAACTGCTTATGGGGAAACATGGCGCTGACTGCTCATACTGCGAGCTCTTTAGCTTCTGTGCTGGCTTGGTTAGCCTGATGCTGGAAACTGCTGAACTTCCACTGAGAAGTCAACCTCTTTCCTTCTTCTCCCTCTATCCTTCCTCCATCCTTTCCCTCCCTCCAACTCCTCCTGTATCTGGCACTTAGAATGCTCAGGCCCTGAGCAGAGGAACCCCCTCGCCTGTTTTTCCAAGCTTTCTACCCCCTTCCTTCTCTACTGCCAAAGCACACCAACCAGCCTAGGAGAGATCCTTGCAGACCAAGCCCTACAATTTCGTGAAAGCACCCAGGATGCATCTTTAGTGCCATGTTAGAAATCTGAGGCTCAGTGTGTCGACCTTTGGTAGTGGGAGTAGATACAGCGGGGATAAGTGGCTTGTGTGTTGGCTGGAGAGCTGAACCTTAAGTATTAGCATAGACACTTAGTATGACTTTCTCAGTGCTAAACAGAGGGAGACCTTACTGGACCAGAACACTGCCTCCAAAACATAACTGGTCCATGGTTCGTGGTTGGTTTAAAAGCTGCTGGTCTTTTGCAACCACTCTGGCAGCCCTCTAGCATGTCCATACGTACATACCTACATATGCTGCTGAAAGATCATATAGATAGATTTGAAAAGGGTAAAGAAAAAGATTAAATACTTGTACCTTAACTGAGAGGGCTATAGAAAAGAACTACCACCTTAGGGTTCATAGTTTATTGTTTAAATTAGTAACAAAATACTGTTTATTTTAGCAAATACAAGCACAATTTTCAAACAAATAGAGATTTTTGTAAAGCAGCAAATTGTCCAAGAAGGTATTAGAAAGGAAACTTCCATTTTGTAGAACAGAACTGAAGACAGTAGCTAACATATGAAAGTACTTTGACTTACATTATGGTTAATTCATAAATAACCAAGTGCTATGTTCAAATACTTCTTTAAACTTAACCAGTAAAATCAAACAACATGATTTATTCGTTCTGCTTGATGCTGTTTTTATACTGTGATATACCAGGCAAAGTACAATGATTTATACAAAGTACTATGCTTGGAATATTGTAACAATCATTTAATAGGATCTAAGACCAAATGGTGTATATCTTACCATTTCTGCTTTACTCATGCATCATGTAAATTGAATAGCCAAGTGTTTACAGGAAAACAAAGATGGGATTGGCGTTAGGCATGCCTCTGTTCACACAGACAGAACAGAATGCACTTACAAATACGTGGAAAAAACAACGTCTTCAGCAGAACAAGAGGCACCTCTAGAAAAACTTGCGTCATTCCAATGCCTGACCGTCAAGTAAGGTCAAGCTTTTAGACAGCCGAGTTTCAAAATTTTGGCTTATAAATATATATCTGTGCATGCCATGAACAACACCTCTCCACCAAGTGATTAAAAAATAGAACTGATAAGACACACAAACGCACACAGTAAAAATTCAATAAAATGTCTAATGATGAGTGAGCTCTGTATACGTGAAATCTGAGCACTCAATTCATCTGTATCTCTAGAAATTAGATATTTTTTCCCTAGGTTTATAGAAAACCCATTACACAGTAACAGCTCAATGCTGTATCATTTTTAGCTCCTGGGGGTAGAGAAGTTTTACGTCATAAATAAACTTCAGCAAAGGTAAGGATCTGTCTCCATTTGTCCTCATTTAAATACACAGTGTTACATATGTATAAATGCAGGCTTGGGGTCTGTTCCTCAGAGAAATCACTGTCGTAATTGTTTTGGATAGGTATTATCTGTCTATACCGTGACTATTTGGGCCACAGTGCTCTAGGGCCTAATTTCTGCCACAGTCAATCAGTGTTACTGGAATTCCAATATTATTTAGTAATTGAAACCCTGAGCATTATATTGAAATCTTCAAGCCCAGCTGAATTCAACAGTTTATCCTGAGTGAAGAGAGAAGAATTTAAAGCTACACTGAGCCACATTAAACAGGAGATACGGCCAAGCGGTAACAGCCGCCTCCCGCTTTTGTCATTGAAAAGCGTTTTGTATAAACATGATACAAAACCAGGAAGATGAAATCCCATTCCAAGTGGGAACACCAAATTCCTCTAGAAACTCTCATGAATAATTTGCACAATTCAAGTCATGAGCTTTCAGCTAATACTTTGGTGCAAAAGCGGACCTCGCTTTTTTATAGTCATTTCCTTTAATAACTAAGTACAGAGATATCCTGTCAAACCACATATGCTGCCTGTGCCAAGAACTACTCTTAAAACTCTTAAAACTGCAATAACATCACAACATTTTGAAAACCTGAAACAATTAATTTTATTGTCTTTCTTACGAATCACAGAATTCAGAGCATATTTAAAGCAAAATTTTCCTAAAATTGTTTGAAGTTGCATTTTCTTTTGCCATTCTAGTGTATCATACTGAATGATACAGCTAAAAGCATAGATTAAGTGTCTGTAAAGGAGGTCAGATGCTTTGGTTTGATGTGTTCCTAAGAACGTAGACCTTAACTGTAAGATAAGCTTTAATTATAAAGTAAATAATTTTTTAACAAACTTTTTCAAATTCATTTAAAGAAAAGCCAGGAAGACATGTTTGTAGAAATCTATACCCACACACACATGCCGACACAATACGAAAATTAGAAAGCACTCTGTGTAAACATCAAAGGGTTCCAGCTTCACGGAACATGGACTTCCAGCAAAGCAAAGATCATCATCTGGCAGCCATTTAAAGTTGCCTATTAAAAAACCCTGATGATAAAACCCCTTTTAAAAACAAAACCCCCTTCTCAGTCCAGGCAAACGCAGCCTGTAGCTTTTAATAAGTGAACAGACCGACATGTTGTGGAATTGCTGGAACTCTGCTTCGGTATTTTTCTTGATTAGGATTTTAAAGGAGACGCTTGCGGCAGGTTCTGTCGGTACCACAGATTTTTCCTCACCGTGATAAAGGAAAGGTGGTCAGTGCGTGTCCGGGAGGGGAGAAAGAAAAACTACAAGTGTGAAGTTGCACAAGCAATAGACCAAGATCTTGCTCTTGCTAAGTTCTTCATAATAAATGCCAGAAGTTGCTTTGCACTCATTTAGGGGAAGACGAGGAAATTCTGTGCAGAAAGTAAAGTGAGCAACGCAGCGCTGCTTCTTGAGTCCTCGCATTTGGCTAAGGCAGCGAGGCTGGCTGGGAGAACTCCACAGATGGCAGCAGGGGAGGAAAGAGGAGACAAATCTTTGCAGCGCTTCCCAGAGCGGTACGGTTACCAGGCTTTTAACGGATACAGAGTGCCTCCCAAAGTAGTAAGTTAAGATTAATTAAGGCCTAATTAAATATCTTATAAATAACTATAAAAAACATTGCAAAATTAAACTAGCTACATATTTTTTTTTTAATCACCACTCCTGAGGTTTAAGATTTTAGCCTGCTGCTTCAGTAATGTCCCAAACTGAAAACATGCACATTTGCTTTTTACGCTTACTTCTATAAAATAAAATAATCATACCATAAGCTGAGGGGAGGTAAAAGGCATCAGTGATGTACAGGCACAGCTCGGGAACGACCTGTGTGGGGGGCAAACGCAGAGGGCCCTGGGAAGCGCTCCCTACCCGGCGCTTGCCGGGCAGATTTGGGAATATCCCACGCTGTTTGAGGGCCTGGCACGACCCGCACCGCTCGTCGAAGAGCGTCACTAACGCAGCACTTCCCGCGCCGGCCCAGCGGCACATCGGCACGGGACGCAGCCAGGCCAGCGCAGGGCAGTGAGAAGTTTCCCCGCTTTCTGCGAACACCTTAAAACAATCTCCCGGCGTGGTTCGAACCTCTCGAGCGGGTCAGCTGCCGGCGTCGGCCGCAGAGCGGGCGCAGGCCACGTGCCGCCCGAGCGGGGCTGAAGGCGTCGGGCACGGCGCAAGCTGGCGGGACGCGCGGCCCGTTGGGACGTTCCCGTTGATTCACCGTGCGGCGCAGGGCTTGGAGACGCCAGGACCAGGGCTCGGCTGCTCAGGTTCAGCGTTTCTCGCGCTGGAGAAGCTGCCGCAGCAGGTGCGGCTGTCCCGACGGCCCTCAGCGCCATCTGAGCAATGGCAAACGCCCTGGATCAACGCGCTGCGGGGCGAAGCGAGGCGTGCGGGCTGGCGCTGTACCTCCTGCAGGCTGCGGGATTTCGGTGCGAGCACAGAGCAGCGGCGCGGCGAGGTCGCCCCGCGGCGGCTCCGCGCTCTGCGGCGGGTCCTGGGCC
>Ga0065711_1030788_pt1 | contig 31426 bp, 16 predicted proteins | sample Hoacrofraction12_FD_59098 | JGI IMG/M metagenome (GOLD analysis project Ga0065711, IMG submission 59098) | Hoatzin crop microbial communities from Cojedes, Venezuela - Epithelial fraction 12 v2 (version 2) | ecosystem: Host-associated > Birds > Digestive system > Esophagus > Crop | place... | reverse complement strand
AAAAAAAAAAAAAAAAAAAAAAAACGAAATAGCTATGCTTTGCTACATTGTGAAAAGCTGCCTAACAGGAAGCCAGCAAGGCAACTGAAGCCTGGGAAACCTGTCCTACCACCACAGCTGTGCACAAATGACATTCCCAAATCTTTTAAGATGGAAACCAAAATGTTAATAAGATTGCATGAAATTGAAAAAATTACGTCTGAAATAACAGTGAAAAAGAAGCACTACTTATAAGCCTGAACTCTTTTATATCTGAGTCAAACATCCCATTCAAATTCTTCAGTTCTGAACTTTCCATTACCTCACTGAGAATTTTGAGCTATCATAGGACACAAAACCATTAGTACACACCACTCAGTTCTTTCAAACATCTCTTAAGTAATTTTGTCAATGGTTAGAAAATACGTTTTAAAAATCAGACATAACAGGAGCTATTTTTGTTGCATTTACCGACGTACAAGAAAACAGTAAGTCCTAAACCTATGAAAGGAATATCAGAATTCAAAAATCAAATACCCATGGAACACTCTTTAAGGTTATTTTCCCCCCTCTCACTTTTCCTTTATCTATACTGCAGCACATTTTAAAGTTAGTTTCAGCAAATAGTTTCAAGTCTACATTACAGGACACACTGTGACCATCCTCAACTCCAAGTCTATTAAAGTCAATAGAAAATCTCCCATAACTTCTATTCATTCAGGCCTTCAGCGCTTAGGCTGTGTTTGGAGATCTGACACAAAGACAACGTGGCAGTAGCTAGTGATAACATTATATACTCAAAAGAAAGTTATAACTACATTTTGATAAATTTGACCACTTCTAATTTGAAACAAAAGCAGTCTATTATGACTAAATAAATAATTTATGACTTTTTAAAAACCTAAAATAAGGTAGTCATAAAAATATTACTTTAAGCTATTATATTAGTACAGAAACTATTCCTACTAACATTGAAGAGAGATGTACATTTTTAAAAACCACAAATGAAGTGTCTGCTAGACTGACTTTTGCTTGGTTTGTGTAAAGCCAGTTATGAGTTCGTAAAGCAGAATCATTATTCAAGTAGGCAGGAAAATTGAAGAGTGAATCGGTGATCCTAACATTTTCACTGGAGGTTTTGACATTCTTTCCATGGCAGTTTTATTTCTGCCTCACAGTTTTCAATACAAGTATGCTGTACCTCAAGACACAACTTGCTAAACATGCAATAATTTAAGGTGTATGTGGAGACCTAGAAAATGGAACATCTGTTCTTTCCAAGGTACTTCACAAAAATACAGAAGATCTTTGGAGTGTACTTTTAAAACCTACAGCTAAATTTCTAAACACCCACAAACAGATTCAAGCATCTCACAAATTGCTAGTAGCTATCATGAAATCAATATAGTTCCTTTTACTGATGCTCACAAAGAACGTATCTCCATGTATACACTGGAGGCCTTCACCTGTTTGTAGTTTTATAAGGGCTCTGTCAAAAATAATCATAGACATTAAAATGTTGTTCATGTTTAGTTGCATCAAGATGCCTCAATATACCTAACCTTAAATTTGCAAAACTATTTAATTCAATTTTGCAACAACACCAATTACCCAAACTTAATTTGTGCAGAAAAGAGTCACTCTAGGTTAGTGTGATAATTCATTCAAATTTTATAATTTCCTTCCTCAAAATCCTAGAAACTGAGCCATAACATTTAACTACGCATAACTCTACATTTTCTGACTCAGCCAAAATTTGTCTTCAATCAAGTGAGGGTGTCTTTGTTTTTGTCTTTTCTTCTATTGACACAGATAGTTTTATAAATATGTCCACATAAACATATGCATGGGTGTACAAAAATTAGGATCTATATACCAAGATACAGTTTAATGTATGTGCATGTAAACATTAATGTGCTTTCAGCAGTTTCACTTCAGTCTACGTTAGTCAGCAAGAGCAATAACAGACACCTAAAGGCTCGCAGGTAACATGTCAAACACATGCTCATCATTTGCAGCTACTGCTATGAATCGCTACTTCAGTTCACTGCGCTAAACCAAATTGCCTATCAAAACTTGCAATGCCACTGGAAGAAAAGCTTTACTAAGGAAGTAAAGCACAAAACAGTAATAACATATACCTGAGGTTACCTGAGGTTTTACCCTGTGGAAAAAGCCCAAATTTGTAACAGAAAATACAAATGCTATTAACCTTTTATCATAGTGAGATCTATCACACTGACAGTACTTCTCAAGTATGATCTTATGTATCCCAGTTGCCACTGATTTTCTCTACTTGCAAACAAACATTAACCTGATTTAATCTAATGACTTATTTAGAAAAAGAACTCCATACATTATAACGTTTCCAAATCATCTAAAACATTGAGGTGATTTCAAGGCTATTGGACAGAACTGCACAACTGCTTGCTTCTAGCTCTACAGATGATTGTCAGGTGATAAAGACCATTTATTGATAATTTCTTAAGAATAAATAACAAATAATCCACAGAAGCAAAGTGTTAACTTTGTTCAGTGATTAATTACATTGTATTTAAAGTTTATGTAATCTCTTTGATTAAGAGACCTTATGCAAGAATTCAGCTAAATCGGTATGGTTTTGACCATCACTAGCAAAAAATGCCTTGAAGTCGGATGACAGATTCTTCAAAATATTTTCCCATTTACAAAGTGCATTGATAAATAAAGATCTTTCCCTCAACTTCCACTATACAACAAATAAAACTACTATATAACAATACGGAGCTCTAATTCTCACAATCAGCATTGCCTACTTTTTCAAAAAGACCCTACACAAAAAAATTAAATCTACAAACTCATGATTTAGTAAAAGCTTGAGTAATAGCTTCCTTTCCTTACAGATTACACATGGTAACCTCTGGATGTTTTAATCAATAATTATTAGAGATGGGCTTAAACTGCAAATGCTCTGTCTAAATATGAAACATTCACAAAGTTTAAGATGACCTTTATAGGAAGGCTCCAGATTGAACTCAGTAATATACTATCGATACTGTATTCTTTTTAGAAAATAATTTTACTAGCTACCTAACAGCACTACTCTTGTCATGCACATCACCATTAAAGAGGAAAAAAAAAGATAAAAAGAAAGACTGAGCTTCAAAAACATTTTTCTTGGTCACTTATCTCTGTTTTTATCTTATATACAACTGAGCTTTTCAATTTTCTGTGAAACCTAGTCCATCAATATATAGGTTATGTATTTTCACAACAAATACGCCTTCTAAAAAACCAATATTTCATGACATATAAGCCTGCAGAAAAAAAAAATATTCCTTATCACAATCCATTAATGTAACAATTATATTTTCAGGCTCCCATCACCAGCTATTAACAATTAAAATTTTAGCATTCAAAAACCCATATAATACAAAGAACAGAAAATCTATTCCTGAAGTTGAATGAAATTTACTAATTTACTTTTTAGAGGAAATAACCAGAGGGTAAATTACACACAATGTCCTATAACAAAAAGTTTGCTTTTGCCCATAAATTACACACAAGGTCCTATAATGGTTGCCAGAAGCCAAGAAAAAACTAGGCAATAGAAAGAAGACTGAATCTTTTTTTTCCTTAAGGCAACAGTACATTTTATATATTTCCTAGCTAGTACAAGCCTGTGAATTTATCAATTATCAATACGTAAATCTTAATTATCATTATTATACAATTAAAACGTCAATTTTTTCCAAAAGAAACAAACAAAACATATCCAAACTTTCTAATCCACTTATGACTAAATACAACATTTTTTCCCCTACCTGTACCAGCATGATCTTTTCTAACTCTGAAAAAACAGATTATTTCCATTCACGTACAATTGCTTACCATAACATTCTTCAATGTCAAAAAATACAATGTAAAGGTAATGGTAAGATTTTGTGAAAGTTTAAACTATTAAATTATCAAACTGTTACATACATAAGTTTGGAAGATAATGGCTATGCATTTTATATCTTGCAGAATGTAACTGTAGCTATTAGTGTGGAAAAAAATCAGTTTAACACTTTCTTTGAGATGGAAGAACAAAAGAATAAAGACATTCAAGAAGCAAAATACTTCAAGCACAGGTAAAAAAAAACACCTAGGATATTGTATAAAGTACTCTAAATGTTAGAAAGAAATTCACTTTCTTGTAGCAACGTCTGGCTTCTAGAAGAGCTAAGGTGTCAAAAGAGGTTCTGTTGCATCCACCAGAACAAGCTAAAGTGATTGTAAACCTGTCTTAAAAAAAGCTGTTCAAACCTGTTTAGTAGGGATGAATCTGATATAACCTGGCACTGCTACTCAAAGAGACAGATCAGGACCCAACAGAATCACAGAATGGTAGGGGTTTGGAAGGGACCTCTGTGGGTCATCTAGTCCAATCCTCCTGCCGAAGCAGGGTCGCAGAAGAAGCTGCATTGAGCTGTGCTCTAGTAGCGCCTCGCACAATGGGGCCTTGGAGACGGATTCACACCAGGAGTCATGCGGATGCCAGAGAAGCCTTTGAGTGGCTCCGATCTGCACACGTGGCTTTCTGCTGCCCATTGGTCAGAAACGCGAAGCTGATGTTGGAGTCTGGAAGATGGTCTGCTCTGAGAAATCTGGGGTTTTGGTGGTTCCCTTAATTCATTGATATCAGGGTTCTATGCTATATATGCTCAACAAAGATGTAATCCATCCTATAATGATGGAATTAAAATAGATATCAAATAGAAATGTAGGTCTCCAGTGCCATTTTAAAGTGGCAAAATATAAATATTTAAACAAGGCCTGCTCCACCTGTACTGTGCAGAGAGGGGATTCAGTTATACTGTGCAATCACTGTAAGTAGCCAAACTATTCTGGGTCTTGGTTTTATACCTTGTTCAAAACATAGCCAAATACTGAAGCCTTGGATTTACAGCCATAACAAGGCACTGGCTCACTGCTAACACAGAGAAAAGAGAATCCACACCTAAAAGGAAAACGTAATTTAATTTCACTGCTCTTTCCACTTCATACCAACCATTTAGTACTGATACTGACTTCATTAAGTGATAATCTATAATCACATATGGCCTTACTTGGCTTCAATTTCATAGGTGTAAATACAAAACCTATCTAGTTTTCATAGATATTTCTTCAACTCAGTTTTAACAAATAGCACAATCACCTTGTATAGGTTCATTATTACTCTAGTTACAGGACTTTGAAACAATGAAAGGGTTAACCACTACTACTTATGTAATTAATTGCTGTCTCCCTTTATATAACTGCAGTTACAGAATGACCAAAACATCTAATGATAACAAATACAAAGCATATTACTTACAATAGTGCACCTGTTTTAATCTTACTGTATATTGATATAGTAACATTCATATTGCACTTTCAGGCAAAAAGGACTGGACTTCTCTAGAATATTAGAGAGCCTCATACAAAAATAGAATAAAAACATTTGGAGATCTTCTAAATAATATGCTGATACGTATAATGATGAAGGCACAAGACTGCACCTGTCTTCACAAAGAATTCAGCAATATGCTTAAAATAGATGTGTTTTTCTCTTCTAATTGAAGGGAAATGCAGATCTGAAACTGTAGTGATAAGTCATGAGGTAAAACAAACCTTTAGACTAATGAAGCCAGTTAGTTTCCCCAGCATCAGACTTTGTTGTTTAATTTTTATGAAAATTGAGGCTGCAGGCATATGATCACAATTCTCAAATAAAAATAAAAAAATATTTAATGGTATTAGTAACTACTTATTTTTTGGAAATTAGTCAACAACATATCATGGAGTTAGAAAAATAATTTAACAAGGTCTAATAATTTTATTAATAATGAAAATCGCCTTATTATGTATGTTTCTATGACTACAGTTATTGCATCTAGAATACAGAAACATCTTAAAGCAGTCCCAGGATTACCAGCTAATATGAAGAGCAGAGACAGTTTTGAAATTGATATTTAGAAAGAACAGTCAAGTCTTTTCAAATACAAATCATTCATTTCAATTCCAGCCAAAGAAATCAACAGGCAAAAAAATAGATCTTCCGTCAATTAGGACTACTCTATAGATCTATCACTTTGACATATCTTAGAAATGTTCAGTTGACAACATAGTATATCAGCCTTAAACTAAATTTACAGAGCAGTACAACAATTTAAACATAACACTATGTTCAAAAATTTAAACCTACAAAACCTTCAATTTATACAGTTAGGACTGGGGATATATTCCCATTGCATCCACAGGTCTGGGGAGCGATCTGTCATTCTATTGCACTATTGTCTTTTTACAGTTTTGATATTTCACTCCAAAACAAACCAACCATAAGCATTTTATAGGACAACTTGTCTGTCTACTATACACTAACAAAAAATATTGCTAGTGTACAATGGTATTTAGTGGATGTCAGTCATTCTGTATGCTTAAATTCCGTTACCTATCACAGCACTATATTTTAGTGAAATCTAGGTATTGGTCTTCTCACTCATAACACACAGCACCTCCTTTCCTCTCACTTCCTTGAGCAACAGGAACAAAGAAGTATATATATATAAAATAAATATTAGCATTTATCTCCAAAAGAAGTCACACTAAAGACAAGGGACTTCTTTCTGAGCAACTCTAGGAACTACATACTATTCAAGAGCATCCAGAAATTCTTCAGAGACTTCTGGCGGCCTAACTCAGGGAGTTATACTCTGTGCAAGACTGAGTGGCTCCTATTGACCACTGTATTTTTCTACCTTTTTCAATAATCAGACATTATAGTATTTCCTTTTACTTTACAGGAGAGCTGGAGGCATCCAAATGATCATAAATGTCAGAAAAAATAACTGTTTAACTCCATTTTCTAACTGTCGATTACACACCATCATGCTGAAGGAAATGAGGCACCTAAATTCCCCTGGAAAACGTAGGCCTTAGTAACTTAAATCTCACTGCTTTCAGAAACAGTTTTATTTCTAATGTTGCTTACATGCTTTTGAAATGTGGAATGACTCTACAAATAATAAAGAAATATTTGAATACAAGTAATGAGTCAGACATCCCTCACCCTTTCTCTCTGCTTTCCAGACATGTTTGCATAATATAAATTGTATTTAAAAGAACAAAAGCTTAAAAATGTGCTGGTTTGTGGGAATACAAAAGTGCAAAGGAAGTATTTGTGCAGCCATCCTGAGATTTTTTCAGTTTATCTTTCCAAAGAGCAGTAAAAATAACATGCAACTTAAAGATGAACCACGCACAGCAACTTACACAAGGAACATCATGGGTCAGCCCCAGGACACATATGCCTCTATATTCTATCTGTAATAATGACCGATACCATCCTGTACCAGTATCAGAGCCCAAACCATCAGGCATAATACCAGCAAGCATACTCTTTACTTCTGGCTTCTACATCTTGGGACAATATGTAGAGTATCACAATGCTCGACAAAAATATTTCTTTTTCTTTCAGTCCGCCACCTGGTAGTCAAAGAAAGTTCCTTAGTTCTTCAGTAGGAAAAAGAGTGGATAATTGTCCCCTGTGCTTCTGCCATTCAACCCATAATTTTCTAGAGTACTATCATATCCATCCTTAGTTGTTCCTTTTCCAATCTGACAAGCCGTGTTCTGTTTAAGATCTCAGATTCTTACCTCTGAGTATCTAGACTGCCCTTCTCTGAGGCTTCTCTAAGTCTACTGCATCCTTTTTAAGATGGCATGACAAGAAGACAAAATTCAACTTTCTGTTTGACATCTGGTAACTGTTAAAGGATTGCACTGACTTTTTCAGTGACCAATCTACAATGGTTCTAGAACTGCTCCTGAATTTAATAACTGATTAATCTGCAGGTATCAACAAACTCAGTCATTCAGTACTGCTAAATCCTTCTGCCACACTAATCTTTTCATTACTCATCATTCTCTTGAATCATTTTGGATGATCTGCAGACTCTGTCACCTCACTGTCTCCTTTCTCAGATAATTTTTTACTATGTTAAACATCACAAAACACTGTACAGATTCTTGAAAATATCTATTGGTAAAACCTTCCCTATGAAAATCTATTTCCACACACGTTTCAATCTTTTTTAGCCAAAAGAAGACATTATCTCTTAGGAGAGAAATACCAGTACAGTTTATTGATTGGATCTATCTACACCTTGGACTCCTCCATAAATCTTAATACATTTATGAGATATGACTTGAAGGAAGAGCCACGTTGACTATCCACTTGACAATCATCCAAAATTTTATCTATTCCAGTGACTGTTATAGCTTGGGTTTGACTGACTCACCTAGTGTGGGAGTGGGATTCAGTGGGCTATAGCTCATAATACATTTCAAGGCTTTCTAGGGTCCTTTTTAAAAAGGGTGGGCAGTCTATGACAACCCATATTCTGCTGCAAGTGAAGCCAATGTTTGTGAGTAGTTACATACCACAGTTAGGAGTTCAGCAATTCCCTGTTTAAGCTCTCTTCAAGTCTGGTTTTTGCTATTCCATAATATTAATTTTTCTGGTTTGCTCTGCATCCATTTCTTCTGACGCTTCACCTTGAGATGCTCCTTCAGACTCATCCCTTCAGACTTGTCATCTGCAAGTCTGACACAGCCTCCCTTGCAGGGAACACACTAGTTTCTAAAATACTTGAAAAACTTTTACTGGTAGTTTATAGTTTGGTTTTGCATTTCAACAGGATTTTCGCTTTTTAAAGGAGATTGGGGATTTTGAAGAACGCTCTTGCAGTTTTTCTGAACCTCTACTGGAAGTAAAACAATTTGTTAACTGTTTGTCAGCTATTTGCTTGTCACACAGATTTAAAAAAAAAACAAAATCTCCATACAGTATATTCATGACTGAAACCAATGGCAGGCCCTGCTATTAAATCACTTGCAATGAGATAATTTCCCTCTCTCTTCAACACAATAATTTCTTACTTTGAAAGCTACTGCAGAAGGGTCCACATAGTTCATTACACAAGCAGCAGGGAGTCCCTCCTTGAGAGAATGAAGGACAAAAAGCAGCAACCTATCTCTATTTTGCTAGTCCTTGATTTAAAAAGCTGAGGGGAAAATTTCAGCCTAATTCTAAAAATATAATTAACTCTGACAGTCTCATAAGAATTTTAGAAGACTGTCCTTTTGAAAAGCATGAGAAGAAAAAATTATTTTTCTCTCTTTCATCTGCTAGAAGTAAATATTGCACTGGAAGACATCATACCTGTCTTCATCTGCTATAGATTTTATATATATATATATATGCGTACACTTAAGTTATGATCAGTGAACATGTGCTTAATTTGTTCCCAGAATTAAAAGGCTGTTCAGGATGGGAAAGTTTTCAACGTAACAATAAGTGGTCAAAGCGTATTTTCTTGTAAATGAGAAAAAGAACTGGAGGATACGTTCAGCGACTAGCATGTTCTCAGCTCATAGCAGGTGCTTGTGAACTACATCTGTATCTTTTTATCTGAAGAGTTTGAAATCAGCAGTCTTTGTGGAATCTTGGAAAAAAAATACAAACAATTTTCTACTGCTTACAAAGAGTACCCTTCATCAGTCATCCCCTAAAGGAAACAATATGGTTGTTTTTTAAGATTTCTCATTAACAGATAATGATACTTTTTTTTTCCAAAGCATTACTGACTGCATTGTGACAGCAGGTTTTTTATTTCAAAGGAGATAATTTATTAAATAATAATTACTCTAAGATTCTCACAAGAAAATAAATTAATAAAATTCACTAATGGTACTATATGACTTTCAAAAAAATTAATCCACATAATAGAAATTAATTCAAATTAATTTTCATGTTCCAGTGACCCTTAGCAAATTCAGATTAGAAAGCCCAACAGCACAGTAATAATGGATGAAGTTGATTTATTATGTTTTTCTATTTACACAATTTCAGCATGCTCTGTATTGTTCATTAATTTTTATTGGTGATAAAATTCATATAGGTCCTTATAGTTATTCCCTTATATAAGTAGTGAATTCCCCATTGCAGATATTGCTCTTTGAATATGCCTGATATAACCATTATTTCAACCCTACAAGGAACAACAGTTTCTTCAGTAATGTTCAAGGGCCTATTTGTCAAGTAGAAAAGAATCTGTTGAAGAAAGGCTATTATGCTAAACATCTGCTTCTTTAGTCTGGTCTCCTGAAAAATAATCACATTTAAGTGATCATGCTGTCTGATCCATTTTAAGCCTACTGCCTAATTTCAACCAAATTTCACCAAAAAAAAAAAAAAAATCCAAGATACAAAGTTCCTAAAAGTTCCATGAAAATTACAGCCATGTAAAGCAAAAAGACCTACTAGCACCTGCAGAGACAGACAGGAAGAGTTTCCATTCTGCACATGTACATTCATTGCCCAGTCAGGTTAGCTGTAGCTCCAGGATGTGCTCTCTGTTATCCCAGTTTGAAACGCCAGAAAGTAGAAAATTACACCAGTGGTGCTGAGGGCACTGTGCGATGATTTAGGGTCTTCATGTTTGGGGTGTTTTCACAGACAAGAGGACCTGGGTTTGTTGCAGGAAACTAATATTTGTAGAAACCAGCCTTCATCACTTCAATCGCTCATGAAAATACGTGTAATATGTTGTAAATCAGGTTTGAACATGAATTTCTGTTAAATTAACATAGCCCCTGAATTCAAGTTGTAGCCACACTCAGCTACATTCACACTTCCTCATTTTTTTAACAATTCCAATAAGTAAAAATACATTAAGACACATGCTATTGGATTATAGGGATCACTACTACTTTCAATTTCTGGACTTCATTGTACAGATTTCTATTATCAAAATCCATTCTCATCTCCAGCAAGCTCAATTGAAAATGTAAGTTTAATAGTTTCATCCATGCATTGTAGAAATGAAAAGAGAAACTTCTGAAGCAGTGAAAAAATACTTACGATATTGAAAAAACAGATGAATTTGAACCTTGAGGAAAACCCTGTTTTCCAAATGCACTTTAATAATTTTCACTATAAACAGAGTGAAATAAAGTATAACCTGAAACGTACATGATCAGCTTACTACATTCTTCCTTCAAGCATCCTTTTTTCCCCCCCTACAATGATGGGGGGAAGATGGTTGGCCCGATCAAAAATCCTTTCCCATTTTGATGGGAGAATTTCTGTTAGCTTCAATGTGCTTAAGGTCAGACCTCATTGTGCAGTGCTGTGCAGAAAAATGCTTTAGTATGTGCTTAACAGACAGACTGCCACTCCATGGAAGTTCTGAGTGATGAGGACAAGCTTATAAAGACTGCTACAGCTCAGCTTACACCGCACCTCAAGCTAAATAAAATTATTAAAACAATGTGTTGGCAAAATTGTGCAAAAGTTTTACCAGTCATTTCTGTTCTTAGATAGAATTTGTATAAATATTTATTCCATGTTATTCACCTGTTCTTCAGAAATATGGAACAGACAGTAGCATGCCAGGGAAATAAGATACAGAAGAGCAACAATGCAACAGATACTTGTTGACATGAAAGCAGATGAAATTGAGAGACTTTCCAATAGAACCAGTATGTACTCACAGCAGCATCTTACAGATGAAAATGGGAGAAAATGCACATACAAAGTCAATAGCATTGACCAAGAAGAGAGCACATGAAAGTCTGGATATGCGTATATAAGCCTGTACTTATTTATTGTTACGGATCTCTGAGTACTTATGGGCATATAAATACAGTATGGAGGGCATCACTCTTTTATTTAAATTTCAAATATATGAATTCCAATAATTCACATGACTTCATAAACAGCCTCAGAAAATTTGAAGAATACAATGGCTAAACCTAAAATCAATGCTCTTGCTAATCTAATCACAGAACACTGTACTTTTGCATTAACCTGCTTTCCCGTTTTCTGAATTTTCATTTGCCTTAGCTTAAGCAATGTTTCAGTGTCAGAAAGTGATTTTTCTCTTTTTGAGCAATTTTAAAGGAAGTAGACTGGGTCAAACTAGAAGGTTCTTTTTGAAAGATAAACAAAAGGGAATTGAAGATTTCTGTAACTGAAAATTTTAGTTCAACAATGGATCATTGATTACAATGAACTAATTCATATTTTGATATATTTGACCCTGAAAAAAGGTCAATACTGTAAAGCAATATTTACTTCAAAAAGACCTATTAATTCTGATAAAAGACATCAGCTCATCTTCAAATAAGGTAAGACAAAAAGATGTCCTCATTATACACAAAAAAGTGCAAAGATATCAAAGCAATTTTGTCAAGTGGAGGAGGCCTACAGACCTGTAGGAGCAGCCTCAGATTCACAGGTGCTGGTCCTCACAGGAGACTTCAACCATCCCAATACCTGCTGAAAGGACAAAACAACAATCCAGGAGGTTCCTGGAGTGCATTGATGATATCTTTCTCCTCCAAGTGACAGAGGAGCCAGTGAGGAAGAGATGCTCTGCTGGACCTCAAACTTGCCAACAATGAGGGACTTGTTGGGAATATGAAGGTCAATGGCAGCCTTGGCTGCACTGACCATGAGATGGTGGAGTTCAGAATCCTGAGGGGAGGGAGGAGAGTAAAATGTAAGCTCATTACACCCTGGACTTAGGGAGAGCAGATTTTTGCCACTTCACAGATATGCTTGAGTCCCAAGGGAAGACAGGCCCAAGAAAGCTGGTTAATATTGAAGGATCATCCCCTCCAAGCTGAAGAGCACTCCATCCCACTAAACAAGAAGTCCGATAAAAATGCCAGCAGGCTTGCACGGATGAACAAGGAGCTCCTGGCCAAACTCAAACAAAAAAAGGAAGCATACAGAGGGTGTAAGCAAGGATGGGTAGTTCGAGAGAACTACAGAAACATTGCCCAAGGATCCAGGGATGAAGGAAGGAAAACTAAAGCCCTAATGGAACTGAATCTAGCTAGGGATCTCAAAGACAAGAGGAAGGGCTTCCATAAGTACACAGGTGACAAAAAGAAGACTAGGGAAAATGTGGACCCGTTGCTGAATGCTTTGAGGGACCAGGTTACACAGGACATGGAAAAGTCTGAGGTACTGAATGTCTTTGCCTCAGTGTTTACTAGCGAGATTGCCTTTCAGGAATCCCAGAGGGAAAAATCCAGAGCAAGCAAGATCAACCCGTGGTAGAAAAGGATCAGGTCAGGGAATACTTAAGCAAGCTGGACATACATAAGTCCATGCGACCTAATGGGATGCACCCACAAGTGCTGAGGAAGCTGGCAGATGTCATTGCAAGGCCACATTCAATAATATTTATTACATTAATAATAATAATCTTTGATTATTATATTAATGACTATAAAGGGAAAGTCATGACTGACAAACTTGATAAAATATGCACGATGAAATGACTGGCCTGGTAGATAATGGGAGACCAGTGGATATTGTCTACCTGGACTTCAGTAAGGCCCTTGACACTGTCCCATAAGATCCTCATGGAGAAGCTATTAATGTATGGACTGGATGAGCAGACAGTGAAGCAGATTGAAAACTGGCTGAATAGGTTGACCCAGAGGTTGGTGATCAGAAGCACAAAATCTGGTAGGAGGTCAGTAACTAGCAGTGTACCCTTGGCATCGATATTAGGTCCAGTCCTGTTTAACATCTTCATTAATGATCTGGATGATGAGGCAGAGCGTACCCTCAGCAAGTTTACTGATCACACAAAACTGGGAGGAGTGGCTGATACACCAGAGGGTCATACTGCCAGAGGAACCTCGACAGGCTGGAGAAATGGGCTCTATGGAGCCTCATGAATTTCAACAAGGGGAACTACAAAGACCTGCACCTGGAAAGGAATAACCTCATGCACTAATATACACTCTGGACCACGCAGCTGGAAGGCAGCTTTGCAGAAAAGGACCCAGTGGTCCTGGTGGACACAAAATTGAACATGAGCCAGCAACCTGCCTTTGCTGTAAAGAAGGCTAATAGTACCCTGGGCTCCATTAGGCAAAGTATTGCCAGCAGGTCAAGAGTGGTGATCCTTCCACTTTACTCAGCTCTGATGAGGCCACATCTGGAGTACTGTATCCAGTTCTGAGCTCTTCAGCATAAGCGAGGCATAGACATTCTGTAGTCCAGTGAAGGGCCACAAGATGATTAAGGGACTGGAGCATCTCTTCTGTGAGGAAAGGCTAAGAGAGCTGGGATTGTTTAGCCTAGAGAAGAGAAGGCTCAGGGTGGATCTCATGAATGTATATAAATGCCCGAAGGGAGGGTGACAAGACCACCAAATCAGGATGTTTTCAGTGGTGCCCAGTGATACAACAAGAAGCAATGGACATAAACTGAAACATAGATGGTTCCATCTGAACATCAGGAAACCCTTTTTTAGTGTGAGAGTAACTGAGCACTGGAACAGGTTGCCTAGAGAAGTTGTGGAGTCTCCCACCTTGCGGATACTGAAAAGCCATCTGAACACAGTCCTGGGCAAGTGGCTCTAGATGGCCCTGCTTGAACTTGCAAACTAGGTGGTAAAGGGGATTAACCAGAAAGGTAAAAAAAAAAAAAAGTTGTATTTAGAGGGCAGCCAAGAAAGAGCAACAGATGTGTTGGAAAGGAGAAGAAAAAAATACTTCTTGAATTCAAACACAGCTGCCATTATAGACACTAGCATCATACCTACCCTATTGATATGTTACCTTACATGACTCTAAAATGCAAGAGAAAAAGCTCAAAAGAAGAATCATCCACATATGATAAAACCAAGAGCAAAACACAAAAAGGCTAAAATTAGTTACTAATCATTGAAGAGATCTAGCAGTTAGTCAGAAGGAAGAAAATTACTATTGTTCCCCAAGTGACAGCTATTTACTCCACCTCACAGACAAGCCATATATACTATTGTTCCCTAAGTGACAGCTATTTACTCCACCTTACAGATGAGCCATATATAATACATATAATTTCTCCTTCTGGAAATACTCTGTGAACCATTTTTTCTTAATACCACTTTAACAAGCCACAGCTAGTAATATCAAATCTGTCGCCAGTCCAGCCCGCAAAATGCCTTTATTAAAGTCTCTCATTAATAGAAGCACCAAGGTTGACAGTATGACAGTATTTAGTTTGTAAGCCAGTAGGGATAAGTTATTTTTCTTCCTAAAATGTCACTCATTTGGATACTGCTTTATATTACACTACACACTTGCTAACAACTGACTTTGCGTAAGAAGAAACCAAAGGAATAATTTGGGATGAAACAGGAAAATGACTGGATGAAGAAGGTACAGTATTCAGATAACAAACAGAGCACATCCAAAGCAGTATGAATCAATTCACAGCTATCAAACAAATCTCTTAATTGATATAAAGGAAGCTCTATGCTCATGTTCTCTGCACTGACTTCTGTATTTTGCAGATCTCATCTTCCTGCTAGTAATATATTCACACAGCACACTGCTCAGTAATGCTGGGTAAGCCTGTTGCATTTGTCATTCTACTAAAAAGAAAGTGTTACTGTAAGCAGATTTGAAGGAAGAAACTTTACAAATTAAATATACCAAACAAACAGAAATCCTGGATCCAAATATCCTGTTTTACCAATCTGAGATTACAGAATTAGGCCCTACATTTTGTTAAGGTTAAAATTTGGCCCTAGTAAGAATGCAGAGATGAAGGTCTTACTCAAAAGTATACATTCAATAAGAAAATAGCTTTTTCAAGCTGGACAGATTGAGTGGTTATTTCAAACAACTGAAGAGACAGAGAAAAGTCAAAGTGGATAACAAAAAAATTTCCATTAGTCAACTCAGTATATAGAATTCTCTTGGAAGATTGCAAAGGTGAAAGTTAAAAAATAAGTATAGTTTCATGAAAACCATGCAGAATCAAGTTAGGGAATGGCAATTTAATAACTATTATTCTGCATCACTCTCCATTCATTGCAGCTCAGTAAGACTATGGTAAGAATCACACCCTGCATGTGATTCTTAAAACATGAGCCTGGGGGGTCTTTTGGGTCGAGGAAGCAGGAACAGACCTGGAGTATTAGGGAGAGTCTTTGGGTTTGTTTTTACAAAGATTATTATAATTAACCACTTAAAAAAAAAAAAAAAAACATTATGGGAAGATGTCTAACATCGGGCATCATTAGATGAAATAGCTGTTGCACCTATAAGTAATCCAAATATTTTCCTTAAACTGGAGTCTAAAATTCAATTAGTGTGTGTCAATGAAAAATTAGCTTCCAGGGTTTTATTTCATCTTTGCTACTTTACATAGGTAATTTACTGGCAGGGAGAGACTTTTTTCCCTCTATGTTGACTTACAACACAGTTTAAGTTATCAACATCTGAGATCCAAGTTAACACAAACAGTGTGACAGTTAAACTGTAGTGTACTTCGCTGAACAGTTTCAGCACACAATCTGTTCTGTTTGGTGCTCTCCTTATGGTCACTAGCATGATTTATTATGAAGCAGGAAATTAGGTACTGGATATTTCAATATTGGACAGAAAATTTAATTCCATTGTTGCCATAGAACCCGTTTATCTCCAACAAAATTGTAACCTTAGGAACTAGATTAGAAAGTATTTCTTAAATGTTTTACAATTCTTTTACTTGTATTAATGACACCAAACACTGAAAAATAACAGTAAATTCTTACTATTTTCAAGTTTTCTGAGGCACGTGCTGCTCAAGTGTGATCCTTCTGAAAGATCTTAACTGAACTGAAGTATTTTAACAAGGCTTTCTGTTAAAATTCTGTTAGCTTAAAGAGAACAAATGTATTCTGTTGGAATTGTTTATGTGACTACGAATATTTTTTAAAAAAGGGAAGTTTGAAGAGAGACCTTTCAGAAAAAGAGATAAATCTGAAGTGCTGTTTTCACTTAATAGTTTGTTAGGACATCAAATACATATCATTTAATGAAAGTTAATATACTGTAGTTTAATAATTCATGTACTTGCATCAAAAGCTCTTTAATTTAATGGAGTGCTGTTCATTTCATTACATTCATTGCTGAGGTAGGTTGGTATTTTTCCACAAAGGTCAGAAGTGTGCCATTCCTTCATGCAAGCTATGAATATGATCAGGTGTTAAACTCTAATATCTCAAATGGTCCATTCAGGTCCAACTCAGCAGGATATTATACATGTTCAGGAACACTGGACTAGCAGGAAACCTCTCAGTGTCTGTTCTTTCAGGCTCAGAAGCAGCTGTATTATGCAACTGTGATCATATATTTATTAAACTTTGTATTCCCTCCTCTGTACTTCTGTTGAAAATTAATTCCTCTCCTCTGGGGACTAGAAACTTTTCTTCTAATCTTCCAGCAAAATTTATATCCGTTACTTATTACACGAGTGTATTCCTTTCTCTTAAATCATTACACTCACTCTAGATTTACAAAAAACACTTACTGTGCTAGGCTGAACAAATTGAGCTCATACATATTTCTGCCCAATCTTACTGTATTATTACCATAACTTGACAATCCTCTAATCCCAACCTTTGCTCTTGCTGGATTGGAACGTGTCTTATTTATTAAGATTGTCTTTATTGCCTAGGTGCTATTCATCAATTACACCCTATGCTCCCCTCTCCCCGTCTTTTCTGTACATCTTTCTACCACTCTTAGTTTGCTGCATGTTTATATCTCCTCATTTATGGATGTGTCTTTGCCTGCATAGATTGACAGATATACTTCCACATACTTTAGCTGAGTGTTCGCCTTACATGCCATCAGACCTTGATGTAAGAAACCAGAATTCCTTGTACTTGAGTGATTCCATCTACTCTCTGAAAAAGGTCTGCACCCTGCAATGTTTCCCAGGAGCCAATCATTCCAACATCTCCCTGATGGCATGACCTTTTCAGCTGTCACTGAAATATTCTTGTGTCTGGACAAGTCAGAATTCTTGCTGATGACCACCTCTCCTTTTCTGAGCATACTCTTGCAACAGCCTGATCATTACATCTGATGTGGTGATGATTTGAAAACAATCAAATGGATATTAAAAAATACGTTTTTAAAAAAATCTATTTGATTTAGCCTGTTGACCTCAGACCCACTTCTAGTGCCATAGTAAGAAATACAGTCTCTTGCTTCTGTATGATTTTTAGTAACTGACATGAAGATTCAGACCCAGAACTAAGATTAAGACCTTTACCAACCACGAAGCTGGCAAGGAGTCACACAGATCTCTCTCGGTGTTGGAAAGGCTTTTAGGTACAACTCCTCTGCTCTGCACATCATTTCTGTCCACACACTGTTATCTTCCAGACTTGCACACTCTTCCTAGCCAGGTCCTTTCCCTCCTCCTCTTCTCTTTAGACCTTCTCTCCCCATCCCCTCATTTTCTGCCTGATTTTCCAGTAGAACAAATGCACTTCTTAATTCGGCTTTTATTTTAACTGTTGTTCTTGTTCTTCTGTTTTCTTTCACATATCCTCCTGTAATCTACAATCATCCTCTCTAGGTTGTCTTCAAAGCTTGGTGGATCATGATCGTCTCTCCTGACACTTCTATCACCTTTTTTTCAAACTTTTGCCTGAAGTTTGGAATTTTTCCAGCGCATCTTTAGTACTTAATGCTTCTCTACTGTGAAGCATATAATTTATCATACATAAATAGCCTCAGTCAGATAGCCACTCAAAAATAATAAGCTTCCAGCAGCTTTTCCATGCAGTTATCTTCAGTTTCCTCCCCTCTTCAGTGCTTTTTTTTTCCTATCGCTGCATTTACAGACAAGCTGTGTTTTCTCTTTACCTTAAATTCACAGCTCAGAGGAGGTAAGAAACACCTCCTCATAGATCTTAAAAGATTTCTATACTGTTTGCTAGCCTGCACTACTTTTTCTCTTGAGCTTTTGTTTAGGTCAGTCCTGCCAACTAATTGTCATTTGGCAGCTAACTGTCCATCAGCCCAGATCAAAGGCAGGAAGTATATATACACTGATATATACACTGATGCAAAATATCTGAACAAACACTCCATCCTTCCAAAAGGACAAAACAGCCAAGTAACAAAGAAAAAAATTCTTTCACTGGCAAAAAGTAAGGTTTTGCTTTTTCGTCTTTCAGTACTACGTTCCCACAAAGTCTCCTGTGTACCCCTCTCTGTCTTCTGGCCTTCATTGAGCATACAAAGTCATGCCAATATTTACTGGAACTTGTTGACCATCTCCACAACTACCTTCCTGCACTTTGGGTTCTGCATTAGTATAAGGATTAAACTTCAGAAATTATGATCGTGCAGTTCATTACTGAAGTTAAAGTGTGTCTGGATCGTCATCAAATAGATGCATAGAACCACCACTCTTAAGTTAGTCTGAGGAAACTTTTCCATACCGTGGTGACGAATAACCTATCACAATAATTACAAGCTAATCCTGCATCCCACTGTTTTGTAATTCATTTGACTTGATGTGGACAAATAAACTGGAAAAGTAACATATGGAGAGAGACTAAAAATTGAATATCATATCCCTGTGCTATATCAGCAAGAGCTAAGCAAAACACATTAATAACAGTCAACAGTTGTAGCCTGGGCCATCTGGTCACAAAGGCCCATATTACCAAGACTGTATGAAAATATTTTAATCTTACTGTTTTCCCTCAGGAATGAAGGATAATATGCAAAAGCTTAAGTTCTGCTAAAAGGTGAGATTCTTCTACCTAGAAAAACAGCATGCCTATGATAGTTATTTAATTAAGGGATACCTTAATGAAGGGTATGCAAATGGCAAGGCAATAATCTCATTCCTAAGTGGGTATGCTGGAAAGTCAGTAACACCACAGAGAAAATCCTCTACACATGAATTTCCTTATTAAGCTAAATACTACTTGAATTTTTGTAATTAATTAAAACCAACCAATTTTTTTCACTTGTCCAGTGCAATATCTCCTTCCTGATTTGTATTAATAAACCTTAATGAATAAAGTCCTCTAAATTCCCTGTGTTTTATTCTTCATGCTATTGTTTCCAAATTGTGAAATAAAAGGTAATTAATTGTTCTCTCCTTGCTCTCCTATTTTTGCACTTCTGCCCCACTCCCAACGAAGTGCTAATAAGCAGCTCAATTGCTGGTGGCTGCTGCAATTGCTTCCAAACAACCTTGTGCATTTCCAGGCAAGATAGCACAGGCTGGAAAGCAAGAGGCAATCAGGACAGATGAATAAACCACACTGGTAATTTGCTAAAGCCGATGAAAGAAAGGGAAAAAAAACACACAGAGGATGCAACTGGACATTCAAACTGTACCGCATGGCAGTATCAAACAGAACTAGTCATATCTGAAATTATCACTGTCTGACAGTTAATTCAGTCAGGAAAGCTTTACATTCCTGATGAGCAGAAAATGTAACACTGCAGTAACAAAGATGAAAGCAAAACAAAAGCTGGAATTATTTTTCAGACAGGAAAATATGCAGCTATTCACATACACACACACATTATTGTACTGGAATTCCTTTTCTTAAATTATTTTATTGCTACATCTGAATAAAATATAAACTGCCCCACTGTGCAACCTCATAGAGACATAGAACAGGGAGAGGTTGTTACAGAGGAGCTCAGGACATTGCTCACAGTGCTGGGCAGACAGGGTGACTCCTTGTGAGCCTCTGCAGCCCGAGACAAACTCTGCTGCTCCCATCACAACAGACCTACACAAGTCCTCAGCCCTGACTGCTGGCAATTATGTGATGAAAGTTTGATCCAGCATCTACTTTCTTTTCTTCTTCCTTCTATTTTTTAAATTCTACTATAACATGCAAATTACCCATTCTCTGTATGTTTTCTCTCTTTCCCCAAAGACTATAGAAATCACAGCTACATAATACATCTGCAATGTCCCTTCACAGTGATTACAACAGACCAGAGATGGCAAAGTTTAACAGAAATTCATACACATCAGAAGCTGTAATTCATCAGTGCATGTAGTGCCTTGTTGAGGCTTCTGAAGATAAGCCCCAAAATAATGCGGAAGAGGAAATAAATTTGTTTCTCATGCCTCGCAGAAGCGTGCAACTAAATGAAGTTTTGTATATTCATGAAGCTACATATAGTCGACAATAAACATCTAAAGTTAGACAGATGATCAACCTTATCTACAGCTCATGCAGAATCTGAAACAAGTACATGAATTGGGTATCTAAGGCTCTCTAGATTAGTACAGACTATTCTATTTCTGAAGACTTCATTGCCTATCTTATGCAGATTTGTGACACGTCAAAAAGACCTAAAATGATTGATTTTATTTTCAGCATTGACTTCAACTAAATTTTTCAATTAGCAAGCAATATACTCTTCCCTACCATCAGTATGTCTGAGGCTCCAAACTCTTTTATTTATGCTCTCTTAAGCATTCAGTTGCAAATTTGTGCAGTTGACCTAGAATATTTTATTCTGTGATTTTAAATACATCTAAAATTTCTGTCTTGCCAGACACACGCTGTGTTACTACTTGCAATAGACTATAGTTAAAATCCTCATGTCTAGACACCTAAATTAGAAGTATGCAAAAAAAATGAATTTGAAGACTTAAAACCAAAGACGGCTGAAAGTATTTCAAGGTGCTGATCATTTGCAGTTCTTATTTAAATATTAGTTGAAGATAAGTATCTTAGGGCTTTGGAAAAACAGCCTTCCAGATGTTTTTACACTTTTGTGTTTGTGGATCATGTAATGCACTTGTGATCCCTGACTAGTACTCCAGGAACAATAACAAATCAAGATGACAAGATGCCAGGACAACATTTAAGTACAGATAGGACCCAATTCATCTCACTCTGCTTAAGCAACCTCAGTTACCAGGACTAGCATCCTAAACTCCCAATAAAAATACTTTATGAAAGCACTTATAGAAAGCAACTCAGACTGCCTCAGATCTAAAAATTCAGTGTTCACGAGCAGTAGGGGTGGCAGGGATCAGGAAGAAATAAATCAATAACACAGAAAAGCAAGAATATAGATCTGTATATAAGTAACCTTTTTAATTCTTGCTGCTTTAAAACTGCACAACAGAAGTCTTAAAAATTAACTATTTATTACTAATGTATTAACCAACAATATTTGCTTTAGTTATTGGTCATTAACTCCCAAACACTGAAACGTGACAGGAGAAGTTTCACAATGGGTTCAGGACATATTAAAAAAATACTTTGGAAAGATAAAAAAGCTTAAGGAAATTTATGAGACCAGTATAAATTATTGATGGAGAAAGGGGAGAAAATTAAATCATCATAGATTATTCTTTCTTTTTACTGATTGGAAAACAACCTTTCCTAATTATAAGTAACTGATTAGGTGCCAGCTGGCTAAATGACACATCAATCGTAGAGTAAAATTCTACCCTCGAGCTGTGCATTTAGGTCTAGCGATCATATCAGTGGGAATCAGGAACAGACTTTACAGCTGTATAGGCCATCATGTCATTAACACACCTACTAAAGTCAGAGCGATGCATAGGAGTCCCTGTTTCAAGACTGCCAACGTGGAAAATATATTAATGTAATTACAACTTCTGATGCCTAGATGGCCATTTGAACAACTATTTGTATTTTAGTTTTAATGATTTTGTATATGAAAGCCGTATATCTGAAGTTCTGGAAAAGTGGCTGTTAGAATTCTTGTCAACCTGGTTGCCTGTAGACAGGAGAAAAATTTCCATTTCTTTGTCAGACCTTTGCAAACAACAAAAAATAAAACTGAAAACACCTGCAAAGACTTATTTTGTCTTTGGACACTAGAAATTAACTAAGGAATGAACAAAAGACATTTTTACAGGTAATGCTTTATGAATTCCTTCTAGGTCTGGAGAATAGAAACCAGATAATCCACACTATGCAGTAGGATATTCTTCATAATGTTGCTGGCCTAGATTTCCACCCCAGTCTAACACACAGATACATAGGTAGGCAGAAACCTCTACTGAAGACAGCAGCTGCATGAAAACATACATCTGATTAGTGCTTTCTACCAGGATGTATGCTGTTAAAGTCTACCATGAATACAAAGCCATTTTCATCTGTCCACACAGTAGCGAGAAGAACAATCCTCTCCGCTCAGTGTTATGTTTCTTATTTTTTTCTGGGATATTACTATCAACATGATAGGCATTACAAAATGATAAGAGAAACAGATCAATTACTTAATATTGAAACTCGATCCAGTTCTTTGTTGACCTACCTTGCCAACAGATCTGGGGAATGGTGGTCTTTGATTTTCAGGAATTAATATTGGAGTTGCCAAAATAGCCCTTTTTTGTCTTGGAATTCCAAGGTTGCCTTCTATCTTAAAGATGTCCTAAAAAAGAAAAAGACCAATTACCAAGACTTTCAAATTAATATTCAGTTGTTATTTCCATTCCCTGCATTTTTAGGCAAAACTAACATGAACTACCAGATTCTAGGTTTTTTATTATATGTTTTCCAGCAATCAGTGATAACATATCAAATTATTTAGATCCGTCAGGTCACTGCACTTCTTATAGCAGCAGTAGACAGGCTGTATTCATTTTGTGTTGCTGCAGAATAGTTTCCAACCTAAGCAAGTGCCTCTACTATCCTAACAGAAAACTGCTTAAATCGTAAACCCTCAACTAGGTCTGGCTTACCTCAAATACTTGCAGGACACCTGTAAAATGCCACACGTTAAATATCTCACATAATTTCTCACATCTCAAGTCGCACCTATACTCAGTCACTTCTCAGTCCAGGCTTTTAATCAAACTGAGCTTATAGGTGAATTTGTTGCGACTGTCCGAAGCTAATGAACTCTCAATAAACACCAAAAGCTTGTAAGTTCAAATTAAAAATGGACACCAAAACTCAGGTGTAACTTAGAATATCAGCTACTGGGGGGGGGTTGTGGTTTGTTATTTTTTCCCCCCTCGTTGAAAAAACTTCTTGCTACTATATCAGAAAGAACAAAACTAAGAAGAGTTTTATACACAAGTCTTCACTTTCCTGCCGCATTTTCTGGAGTATCGAGCACTAGCCAAGCTTCAGGCATTTCAGCACTTTATGAGCTACAGCAAACTCTTCACAGAGGCCTCTGGCCCATAGAAAACTTCCCGCCACACCTCTGCCTTCCCTCCCCTCTGTTCTCTGATCCTCTCAGTGCTCTCTCTGCACGATCTGCTGTTTCCCAGACACCACCCTCTTCCTTTTGCTTCCTACTACAGTCTCTGTAACTGTCTTCCCTAAGCACAGTAACTACCAAGGTCAAAAACAGCCTCTCCCCGTCTCTCAAAGCTCTCCCTTTCATCCAGACCTCTTTTTCAAAAAAGAACAACAGAAACACCCCAAAAAAACAAACCACAAAAAATTCTTACTGTGTTGGGAATTGTGAAACTGAAAAAGATACAGATCACTATTATTCATTCAGGTTGTCATGACAGTTTTACAAAAGAAATCATAGGTTGATTTAAACGTGTAATCCCAATAAGGTAGCTACATCCTACAGATAACACCTTTCTCTGCTCTAATGCAGAAACTCCAGAAACCTAAGCTTCTCAGTCAGTTCTGGAATCCACGTTGTTGTTTTAATAGCTGCTACTTTATTACTTAAGGAGAGCTCCATCCTGCTGTGATTTTATAAAACTGCAAAGCTGAACGAGTTTGCTTGGTGGCACGTTCTGGACATTCATCAGTGAAGAACTCCACAGGCTGCTCCTGCTGCCATCTGTAGCAATGCCTCCCACCTAACGAGTCTATCACCACCAAAACACTGCTCTACCTCTACTAGCTTTAGCGTCACTTTTCAAATTTGACAACAGCAGCAGCAAGGGAAACTCAAGTCTCCAATAGTCAGCTTTAGATGTGATAAAGTCAGAGAGCAGTGGGAACCATGCAGAGAATCCCTTCTCACAATTTTGCCAATTTTCATAATTTTTTGAGGCTCACCCTGATACAGAGTTCCCATCGCTCCCAAAGGCTCTGCCACTTCTCTCTAATCTTTCAGTCTGCAGGCCACTTGGGTCCCTAGTTTTGTCTTTCAATTCTCTCCCAAAAGATTTTTTCCTAATAAAAATTCATGAGAAAGTTCAAGATAAAAACATTTGAAGTGTCAAATAAAAAGGAAAGAGCTGAATTCTGTCCAATGGCAAATGAACAGAGCAGTAAGCTTTTAAAATCACTTACACTGTAAACACAGCAGACAGTTTGGATGGCATGTGCCTGTGACATTTCTAAGGAGAGTAAAAGTGACTACCAGTATTTCTAACAGGGAATACCAGATCTTTAGCTCAGCAGCAGCACTGCTCAACTGATCACAGTTTTCATTCATGCTCTACCTTCACAGTTGCCCTTCAGCTGACGAAAATGAAAGGAAGAACTCCCAGATGCGTGCTCTTGGGAAATGAGCAAGACATTTATTCAGATTTACATCTCCTTCTATCATAAATCACAGAATGGTTTGAGTTGGAAGGGACCTTTAAAGGTCATCTATAGTCCAACCCCCCTGCAATGAGCAGGGACATTTTCAACTAGATCAGGTTGCTCAGAGCCCCGTCCAACCTGGCCTTGAATGTTTCATGCTTCTGTCTATGCTAGTTTGAGGAGTAAAAGGAATTTTCAGATTGTTCAATATCCAGATCCCCCAGTTTTGGTAGTCAGACCTATAAGCAATTAATTCATCATTTTCTCATCACCAGTCATCCTTAAACTTTCCCAGAAGTTCCGAAAATGAAAGAAGAATCTAAATTATATTCAGTGAGTCAACACTGCACACATTAATACAAAGAAGCAAAGTTCTAAAGGAAAGCAGAAGGGTGGGAAGACTTACGGTCTTCAAGTCCAGATTTCTGAGCAGGACTTTGGAACAAAAAAAACGGAAAACTAGTATTATTCAATTGTTTGTACTTAAACACAATTAGTCTGTTGTGTGGAGGAGAAAGTTTCAGCAGATTGAGCACAGAAATGCAAACACTTCTCTGAGTATGTTTCACACTGTTTATTCTTCATATCTCACTGCTGGTTTTTAAATACTGATTTCTTCATGACGTTTTTTTTTCTCTTTCTCATCAGCCCCTGGTGTCTAACAGCAACAGGAGTGATTAAATGAGTGGCCAAAAGAATCACTATGGAATGCAGGTAAACAGAAAGGAAGAAAAGGTCAAGAGTACTTCACCAACTTGTTTAATAATTCAGTTCTGTTTGTGGTTATCATAACGATTTCCCCATTTCTAAAAACAGAGAAAAAGAAAGAACATTTTGCTTAGTATCAAGCATCTGCAACTGATGGTTTGATCCTCCATCAGTATAATAAGACAGAAGCCAAGGAATCTGAAATTATATGTGCACTTCGCACCCAATTCAACAGTCAAAACATCGAAAAGATTCTTGTTCCTGAGTAAATATGTTTCATACATAGTGATTTTTACTGAATTCACGTATTTAATTTCTTGAAGAAGCAACTCACAAGGGATATGAAATTAATCCAGATATAGTTTGTAATTTTGCTTCAAATTTTCTTACAATATCAGGCTAGCATTATAACAGGAGTCTTCTTATGCCTCTTGACACAAGTGAAACCCACAAAGGAGTTTTCCATCACCTTTGTGATCAAAGATGATCAAAGACTATAGTACCTACCATGTCTTTGTAACAGCCATGGCTCCGACAAGTATTTAAGTGTCAGGAGTCTGGAGAGCCTAGAACGGCATGTCCCAGAGGGGTGGTATTCAACCAGCACCTAGAGAGCCAATGATTATCATCTGCTTCTCCCACGCCTGCTGCTTCATACAACAAATAGAAACCGAAGGTGTGTGTCCAGAAACATATATCCACAAGCAAAATTTTAAAAAATCCACATTTTATAATAAATATATTCATTCCTAATAAAAGTGCACCAAAAATAAAAGGTCTGTTTTTCTGACTGAATGTTTTTTAAAACCAACAGTGGTAGGAAAGAAATTCTACCAGGCTCTAATTTTTAGAATTTAACTGCAATATTACATCTGTGATTACTATCTTTCAGCAGCTGTTTTTCATGGACAGTGGATCACCTGATCAGAATCCAACTATCATTTCACTGTCCACCATTTCACAGCCAGCTTTTACACCCTTTTTCTTTACTTCATTAAATTCCCTTTCTAGACACAGAATTGGTACAGCAATAGTTCAGTACCTGATATGTCGATTCACTGTCAACAAAGCTTGATTCCCTATTCACCTTAAGCGAGCAACAAACACAGCCTCTCATTTTTCAGCCTTTAGGTTAGGCTTTTATTGAAAGATGCCAGTCTGCCTGAACTATGATGCTACACAAGTTACAATTTCCCAAGATCCCTTGAGAACTCTCCACTCTGTTTTGGTTTTCTTTCTCCTTACCAGGGATTCTTGGGTGTATTGCAGTACTTGAGTATTTGAATGAATGGCCTAGTCACTATCCAGTAGCAGGCACCATTACTCTTGGCAAAGAAAATTTCATAAGAACTTGTCTTGGGAATAAGGTGGCTGAATACTTCTATCGATTTGTCACAATAAGGTTTGGAAACTTCACTGCAATGGCACTCTGTAACCCACTGTGGTGGCCAGAAAAGTGGTTGAGTTTCTTGCCATTTAGTTGGTTTTATATAGAAAGCTTGATGGTATAAAATGAGGTCAGTTCCAAGTACAAAAAATAAACATTATTAATTGGATACTTGTTGCAAGCAAAATTCCTCTGAAACAGCAAATGGGATCTGGTATTCAGCAGTACATCAGTCTTTCTCCAAAATAACATCACTACGTAAGACTGAAAAAACTAAAACTGCTTGCAGATCAACTCAAGAAGCAGTAATATTTACACATTTCTTAGCTGAAATTTCACAATTGTGCTGTAATACTTTGTTGCTTTATGTATGTTATTTCTATCACTGGAATATTATTGTTATCAGCAGTATTACTGGTTAATGATTTCTAAAACATATGCCAAAACAGAAAAAGATTTTCTCATGTTATTAATAATACTGAAAATCTAAGAACTGTGCTGGAACTTTACTTGTAAGTTTAAGAACAGCTGTCTAAACAAATAATTAACTCAATGAATAAAATTAAAAATTGTAAAGGTCGATGCCATACACACTGTCATAGTTTAACTGACACACACAAACATCTGCTCAGAAGTAGTCTGTCCTCAATTTCTGTAAACGTCACCCTAAAAGTCACATTGTATACCTTAGAAGAACAACTCCAGCTAAAATCTAGCATGCTAAGGGGAGTCAGGTATGTCAGAGCACATAAGCTTCCAGGCTTGTGAAGCATGGTCAGATACAACATCTGGGTAATGGAAATTGCTGGTGGAACTTGATTTAATTACACTGGATATTTCTACCATTATATTTGTTAGATAAACAGAGAGGCAGATCTTTACACCGCCTAACCAATATATGCATTAACTTCACTTGGTAATCTCAGACTACAGCTTTGCTACTGTGCCATTCAGCTAGCTGTGCTATATTTATTTTTATAGGATGGAGGTTCCTTTTATCTTTAGAGGAGTCAAGAACAAGGAAAAATTTTATTCTTGTTCAAATCATTTGGTTGTGTGTAAATCATAATTATTTTAATGTTAATTTTTTCTAAAGTATTTTTGTAATGCATATGTGACAAAATGTCAGCTATCATGGAGACAAATCTGAACTTTGGCTTTGTGAAATGATACATTCCATTATTGCCCTGAACCTCTACCGTATCTTTTGTCATGGAAAAGTCCTTTTTCTATTCACATATAAGTTTCATTTATCTTCACAGTTACCTTATTCTGTATCAGGGAAATGTTTTTTCTAAGATGATAATGGACTAAATGTCATTAACTTTCTTTTCGTACACATTAACCACGGGAGTTACCTGTTCTGAGGATAACACAGAAATGACAACCAAGTGTCTTTTCTATTTTTAAATTAACATTTCAGACTTCTCTTGTCATTATTTAGTGCGCGTTATTTTCATTTTGAACCATAGGTGAATCACCCCTCTTTCAGGAACTCTCGTATTGGTTCCACACTGGTCATTAAATATAATGAGGTATCCTTATACACAAACAACCGAATATGCTCTGACTGCATCTGTAAACAGCATTGCAAATATGGGCTTAAGGAAAAAGACAAAGGCTGACCTTATGCATCTGTGTTCACCAGGATACACTAAAAACATACCATTTATCACCATAAAAAATACCCTTCTCCTCATCTCTATAGTGCTTACACCAGTTGTAAAGCAAAAAAAAGCAAACTGCTTTTACTGCATACCAGAAAAAAATCAAAATTCGTAAAAGATGTCCCAAAACCTTTAGCACCTTAAGTAAATGTAACATAAATAAGAAAAGCACTTGCTGATGCAATTGCCAAGACATACAAGCCTTAAGAAAAGTGTCCTGTAATAAAAATTTACCTTGAAAACAGGGGGATCTGGCTTTATTTTTCTTTTAATGAAAGCCTCTTCCATTGGGTTAGATACCAAACTGCTACTGAAATTAGTACTAGATGGATAGGGGAATTCCGGAGCAATTAAAACCTTTCACAAGTCTGATCCTTTTGAGACTTAACCAAAGACACACAGAAACTTCATTGCACAGCATGCACACAAAGCCTTAACTTCTTACTCTTAACATTCCTACTGAGTGGATTCCTTTCTTCACTTATACTGGAGGAACTCAAAACGTGAGAGCTTCCCTTTAACCCCTAGCAAGCTTCACACACATTGAAAACACCCCAATTTCTAGAGTGAGAAGGAGAAAGAACGCATAGAAAACACATCTCAATACTAGGGCATGATAAATGAGTCAAAGATGAACATTTTTTGTGGGATAGTGACATAATAAAGCCACAAAATCTGTGGATAAGTAGCAGACAACTGACAACTCCAAATTTGGAATAACACAAGCAGCCGTGAACAAGCTGTTCCATGTTTCACTTCTGTGATATAAGGACAATTTCTAATAAAGAAGATTTATTTCTTACATAAAATAAACCTTATTCATAGCAGAAGTTGTTCTACCTTGGAAAACCAGCTTTCTGTCCTGCTGCAGGGCAGCCAGCTATAAGTATATGGAAGAAAGCTTTTTATACTTATGTTCTGTATTGCTCAAGTGTTGTGGAATTCACTGCATTATAACAGTGCTGCACAAAAGCAATTTCATGACACCCTAAAGCAATAATACTATATGTTAAAATCATGTGTACTGTTTTACAGATCTAGTGGCTACAGTCCCAGTCCCCTGTCTGAATAGACGTATAAAACACACTTCTTCCTACCCTCTGCAAGGCTCTAAGCTATGATTACAATTAAAATCTTCTCAGTCCTGCTCACCACCAATTTTTTTAAAGTTCTGTTGCATCATATTCCTTGTTATCCCTCAATATGTTCATCATCTCCACTCCCTCAACAAAAAAATCCTCATCTAATTCCAGACATTATTTACCTTGTGATTTGTTTCTGAACTCTGCTCAACCCTCTTGTTCTTCCTGTGCACCTCCTGTACTCCCAAATAATATCTCTCTTTCTCTTGCTCCAGGTCTGAGTTTAATTCTCCTAATCTTGTTTTTCTTTGAAAACATTCATTCCTTAACATTCATTTTGAATTTATTTCTCTCGAACACTGAAGACACAAATCTACACAAATCTAGCCAAGCTGAAGTCATCTCAAATTTGCATTTTTTGTTTCCAGAAATAATTTTTTTTTTTCCTATTCTTAGGCTTTTTTTTGAGCAACATCGATCTTGGCATTGCAACCCCAAAGCTTCCCTATTTCACCTATCTTTATCAGATAACCAGTTCCATTCCGTCACCAAAAGCACAGCCAGTGTCAAAATTTCTGAAATCCTGGCAGATTTGGGAACATTTCCAGTACAGGTCCTTCAACTCATGCAAGACAAGAAAAGTAACAGCAATTCCTCATAATGCCATACTTTAATCCCTGACTTTCTTATTGGAGGCTGACATGACATGCATGAAGTACTGCAGCAAACAGATTTTGTGTATGCCATAAATCAGTCCAGTGTTGGAGAAATATCCCCATAACACATCCAAGACCCTTTTCTTGCCTCCCCTCCCATTTTCCCAATGCACAGCCACCCAAGCCAATTCAAGGAACGTGTAAATTCTGTCCAATCACAACAGTGGAATTTTAAACTCAGTGTGCATGGTGTAAGCAGCAACTCAAGAAGCAGGACAGCAGAAAGAAAAGCCCCTTGTTAAGCTACCAGCAGATCCATGGGTTCCAAAGCTCACAGATCACCATTTCTTACTTTAAATAAAAGCATTTTTTTTCACTTAAAATGGGAATTAATTCATGTCATGTTGGACATACATATTAAACATTATCTCTTCCTTCTCTCACAATCTATTACTAACCTGGACTGTCCAGGAACACATCTTATTTTCCCATATTCCTCATTTAGGAATAAGGAATGCATTCCTTATTTCCCCATAAAATTATCAGGGAGGGGAAATGAAGAATGAAGAATTTAGCCTTTGGCCTGAGATTTCACAAAACCTGGGGG
>Ga0065711_1005767_pt1 | contig 31426 bp, 9 predicted proteins | sample Hoacrofraction12_FD_59098 | JGI IMG/M metagenome (GOLD analysis project Ga0065711, IMG submission 59098) | Hoatzin crop microbial communities from Cojedes, Venezuela - Epithelial fraction 12 v2 (version 2) | ecosystem: Host-associated > Birds > Digestive system > Esophagus > Crop | place... | reverse complement strand
TGTGGAGTCTCCTTCTCTGGAGATGTTCAAGACCCGCCTGGACAAGATCCTGTGCAGCCTGCTCTGGGTGACCCTGCTTCGGCAGGAGGGTTGGACCAGATGACCCACAGAGGTCCCTTCCAACCCCTACTATTCTGTGATTCTGTGAAGCTGCAAACAGGAGCTTGTCCTTTATCTGCTTACAGCAAAGCTCATCACTTTGCTAGTGCAATGTGAAAATGCATGGAAGGAATGATTCCTTTGCATGCGATCCTCTCCTGGGGTAGGACAGTTCCGAATATTGGGCTTCTCAGCAGTACACCTTAAGGCAGTGCACTGCCACAAACAGTTATGATAAATGCTATAACTTACCAGAAAAAATGAGGAGAAAGACAAGCAAGCAAACAAACAAATAAAACATGAAACACTACACCTTGTTATCTTCCAAGTTCTGCGGTATTTTAATGCCAAATCTGGGCATCTTGCTTTTCTTCATGACAACAACACTGAAAACTATGTGATCAACTATTCAGCAGGACACTATAGATCATAGCAAGCAGATAGATAGCAGGAAAGCAAGGTCTTGATTTTCGCAAGGTGCCAAAAGCCCCAAGCAATGGCCCCCCCAGGTATCCAGCTCACCTTCCCACAGTCATCAGTAATAACTCCTAGGAATGCCAATGAAAGCCTGGCAGTGCTGAGAATTTCTGCCATGTACTTCAGGGTATTAAGGTATTCTAATATCTCCTAAAGGAGCAAATACAAAGCTGAGTGGCACAGATGAAAAAAATCCACCCCCAAACTGTTTTGGGTCAGACTTAAGGGAGGAAAAGGTTTTTCTTCTCAGCTTTTAAACTGAGGCAGAACAAGCTGTCCCTGAACTTCCACCACATTTAGGATCCTAAAGAAACTAATTTTTTAATCACATCTTCAATACAGAAGTTACTGCCTGAGAACAATTGCCCATCTCCTTGTTGGTGCAAATACGAATAATGAGGGCTGACTCTCGTGTCCATCTGCTACGGAAATAGTAAAATTTTCAAAGTTTTAAGCCTCATTTGCATTATTCAGAAGTTTCTCAATATATTCATATATGCACATTTAAATGGACCACAGCTATTTACTGAAATGATCAAATAAATATTTGCTTTAAAACACAGTCTTGCTCTTGATTTATTGTATTCATTAAATGCTGTCTGCCTTACAGGGACAGCATTGAAATCAACACAAATCAGTATTATTTTTCTTTATGTGCACGTGTGTGTGTGTGTGTATGTGTGTATCTGCTGAATCTGACCACTGCCAATTTATCTGAAGGTGAATAAGCTAATTCATAGTGATATATGATCTTCTTTATGGTTTTGATGTTGTCTACCTGTCTAGATAGAAGCGGATTTTATAGTTATTCATTATATTCTGCCTAAAGTGTATAATAACATCTCACAAGACTGCTAAAACTGCTTCACATAGAAGAGTAAAGATTTCTTTGTCTTATTTAACCTTGACTTGGCTGTATCCTATTGACTATACACGGATGCTCTAAAACACACTAAGGCCTCTTACAGGTAGAATCAGTTCTTAAATCAAAACATACTAAAGAAACTTACTGACATAGGCTAGTTACCCTACCTTTTCACAGTAACTTATACTCAATACTCTTAATCACTGTGGCTGTTTGTTGATCCTATATGAGTCTTAGGGTTAAAGGAGAATTAACTACAGTACAGTACATTAAATATTGATAAGAAATCAGACTTCCAGTCCTTGGAAAACAGAAGTTTGAAATTAAATTTCAGGTGAATAATGAGAAATGTGTCTTTACGAGTAACTGAATTCATGCTGATCTTGCACTGTTTTAAATGCGTGGCAGATGATTAATAAAACTAAAATCACTGATGACTTCTTTCCTCATTACTTTTCACTTACACATCTACAGCTTGATAGGTTTTCATTTTTGGAAAACAAAAATGTGGGCACAATTCAGGATTTCCTTAGTCTTTTCCATGAGTTTTTAACCATTATTTTTAGATGCAAAACTTACCTGCAAAGCAAATACACATCTACAAAGAAAATTTGAATCCCTCTGTTCTCCATGTGAGTGGTTATTCACTAAAGCCAAGGTACAGATCTTTGCTTTTGGCAGATTCTAGTCCATTTAATGTCCACTAACTCATCTCAGACTGTACTCCTATCCCTTTCCTTTGCTTGATCAATTGACTTTCCTTTTTTTGCTGAAGGCACCTCGGTTTTGCTGTTACTAGCACACATGCTGCCTGTGGTTTATAGAGCCATATGCTCTAGATGACAACAGACTCTTAGGACTGGCTTTACTAATCTCTGTGGCACCTGACCAAATTCCATAGGGAAAGAACCTGAAGGAAGTCGGAGCCGCAGAACTTGGGAGACTCCACAAGTTGGCTGTATGTATCAGTGAAGTGCAGGGGAGAGTCTACACTAGCAAAAATGCTGAGCAAAGATCTTTGATACTGAAGAGAGTAAGCTCCAAGCTCAGAAAGGCTGCACCCAGTCCAAATACAATGCTAGCTAAACCAAATACCTCATATGCAGGAAAGAAACCTAAACAGTAGGATATTACAGAAAAAAGAGCAAGTAAAAAGGAAAATCATATCTGAAGGCAGATTTTTTTTTCAACCTTGAGCCGATTCTTGTCTTTACAGGAAGGAAAAATCCCTTAAGCTTAACATACAAACACTCTATGCAGGACTAAGTACAAGATACAATGCTTCTTTGGAGTTTGTTATATACAGCACCTATGTGCCTCTTGCTTCTGAAGAAATTCAGTTAAAGCTTCTTGGCATCCTTAACCACATCAATGCTCATTTTGGTCTCTTCATATAGCAACTCTAAAAAAGTTTACAAAAATAATTATTCTTTGATAATGAAATAAAAAACAAATAAGGACACTGAGGATTTAAAAGGGTAAAAGCCTGTCTCTAATTGAGTGTTAACTGATGACAAAATGAAAACAGGAAGATTTGTTTGAACCAGATGTTAGTTCTAGAGCTGTTCAACCATTAAAAAAAAGAATGTCTCCTGAATATTTACCAAATGAGGATTGATGAAAGAATATGAAAGCTGCACTAAACCTTTTACCTCCTCTGCTAAATAAGAGTCCCAGAGCTTGCAAAGAGGGCTGCTACTGAAGCCATAGGTTCATGTTCTGATCACAGAACACACACATTGGGGAAGAGTAGCGTGTGATCTGGAAAAATCATGCTTGGAAGCTATCAGGAAATTCATGGCTTCCATACGGCAAAAGTTTAGAAAGCAACTAAATTGTAATTCCAGTTTTGGAACAAACACCATGCACGAGAAACACAATCTAAACAGTGATGTTCTCGGGCTGGCATTCAGGAAAGCATCATAAACCTCCAATGTGTTATGAACTGTATGCTCCTTTTAAGTCACTAAAACCAGCTGTCACCTGTCCAGGGAATCGCTGTGTTTTGGTTTCATGCAAGTGAAGGTTTAGAGGGGTGATTCAAGTACTGGAGCACTGCAGCTGTAATTGTACATACTGTACTGTAGTAGTAAATACTAGAAAGTAAAGCAAACAAAAAGAAAGTCCAATGTATATAGTTTTGGAGCCTATGCATTCTTAACTCTGTTCTTTAATGCTGTTATGGGATGCTTTTATGCATGACGTCACTAACAGAAATACCAAAGGTAGAAAACTTTCATTTTTAAAACCCTTTTAACCTAATCTACTCTAAATCTATGCTATTGCTCAGAAAAGTAAGGATACGTTTCCTTTTTCTGAGAAAATCTTCCAGTGGTATTAAAAAAACCCAACAACTACAAAATTATGATCCTGATAATCTGATGGCTTGAAACCCATTTGGCAAGATGAGGGGAACCGCACAGGTGACCATGAAGAGCTCAGCCCCTCGCCTTCACACTGTTCTCGGCAGCTCTGCTGGAAGGATAGCACCTCTACTAGTATTAGGTGCTTCCTCCTGCACCCTAATATTTTCTGATAAATTAAGACACCTCTAAAATGCAGAGACTGGATTTTTTTAGCGAGAGGGCCACAAAGAAGTAATTTTAACAAAAGTTTCACGACAGCTGCTCTGCCATATTGCAGAGTCTATTTATCTGCTGTTTGAATTATTAATAGCATAAGACAAACTGTGTCTTAGGGTCCAGTAATAGTTTGTGTTAAGCTTGAGAGAGGAACAAACATTTCTGAGGAGGAAAAAAGTCTGCAAGTGTTGCTGCTTCCGGTAAAAACTTGAAAAAATTTCTATGGTGAAATTGTTTCCTATAGATTAGCCAGGAATGAGTCTCTTCTTCCAGCTTCTGGAAAGACTATATGACCACTTTCCAGTAACTTAAAACAAGGACAGTCTTCACAACAACTGCAGTTCTGACAGAACTGCTGATGCACTTCACTTGACAGGGATGAAAAGCACAGTCCAGTCACTGCAGCAGACAAGAGCCATATTTCAGGGACTGTAGTCTTCTAAGTACACACAGATGTATATTACAATTCAGAATTTAGTCGGTATAGCCTAAATGGGTTTCACTTTGAATGCAAATGCACTTTTGAATGTAATCTTAAAATGGTGTCTTGGGTATAGTTTTGAAAGTCAAACATAGCCTAAGCACATTATTCATTAGCAATCAAAAACTCTACTGCTTCACTATCTTTTCTTTGTACTTCATTCTTTACCAAGTATAATGCATTATACCATAAACTTTCAGATTGAACTGCCAGTAAGATTCTCCTGCCAAATTTCTATACATGACTGTTCTCACCAGACATCATTTATTCATATAGCGGCATCCAAGGTAATCATACAAGGAAGAAACCAAAAGCGTTTGATGTGTTAGTAAATGCAAGATGATAGAAATGAGTGTTATAAAGTCTGGATGTATATTGAGAACATTTGTGATGCCAGACAGTATTTGTACTGTTTGCATGATGGGCTTGTTTGCCACAGCAAACACACACGTGCTGGGTGATATGCTGTGCTGGACAGGTCTAGGATTGTATATTCATTTGTTCAGTAAAGGCCCTGTTTCTGCAACTCCTGCCAGTGCTGGGTAACACTTTGCTCTGTTCCTCTTCCCAGCACACAGGGCATTGAAAGGACCCTTAGTGACAGCTGAGTTTCATTTGTAACTTTCAGAGTTCTCTGCAACTAGAAATGCAGGGGCTAGCCTGTGAGCAAGAAAGTAGAGTTTTCCACTGTATTTTTTTTTACTTGCAATGAAGCATGTCAAGAGGACCCTTGCTAAGGTTCCATTCGAGGTGGAGACAGAACAGCTATACTGCTAGAGGGTGGCAACTGGCCATCTTGACTGTGTTTCTCACACTATTTGAAAACACAGCTTTAAAGTTAACTTGGTTCTTTCTCTACTTCAGATGTGTCCAGCAACCAGCAGTTCACATCAAAATGACCTAGTTGTCTCAATTTTTTGCTCTTTTCCTGAATACAGTCAGGTTTCAGGCGTATCCACGCAGAGACCTACAGTGACTTGCTCTTCCTGGAGGGGAACATTGCCGAATCTGATCAAAGCACAAGCTACTGAAGAGCTATAACTGTTCTCTTAGGATGGCTGTAACACTTCTGTTGGAAGAGTTAGACCCGCAGAAAAATGAACAAGATTTGTTTTGAGGGCTTTACAGTGGAGGTAACACTTAAAGTAGCTACCGCACATCTTTGGTCAGTGAAAGAATGAGTCTTCGAGGAATTTAGATAACAGGATAAAAACTGTAGAAGAATCAAATGACCTTAAAAATATCCTTAATGTCTCAAATCTTGCCTGAAAGTTTCCCACCTAAATATTATAATTACCTGGATTTTTTTTCCTCATTACACAGCATATTTTATTTTGGTGTTCATATGCAGGAGTGGAAAGAATGGGCCAAGTGGGCTAGTGGGTGAAGAGAAGAACACAATCGCACTTTTCTTTCCTTTTTTTTATCATATTAAATACTCCCAGTCTGATAGTTTGCGTGCTGACTCTGCCAAAACTCTGATGTATAAAAAAGCGGTATATCTGAAGTTTGCATAATCCTTTTTCAAAAGATGTAAGATATAGCTATGAACATGCTGCTTACTTGTAATACCTGCTGTGATCTGTAGTCTTGCTGCAGCTTGTCAACAGGAGGAACACAAGACAGAGTTGTGTATCTATTTGTGCACGACAGCTGTGAAAAGGAGATTATAAAACCCCATTTAGCCAACAGCCTTATGGAATGGAAGCTTTAAATGATATAGGAAAGATAACACTAAAAAGAGGGGTTTTTTTTGTCACAAGAAAATAGTCTGCACCAGCATCACACCGACATCAATTTGTCTAATTTCTTATAAGTATGTATATTACCTCCAAATTTTTCAAAGACTTGACATTTTTATGGTTTCAGGTTCATTGTCCGGATTAAGCCTAATCTCTCTCCATCATATATTTAAAGTGAGATTTGTGGATTTGGCTGCATGACTCCTATTGAAGTTAATGGGATTCAGTAGGCCAAATCCTCACATGTTATTTTGACAGTTTTCTCCCTATGTGTTTAAGTCTTCTAAATAAATGAACCTGAACCTAATAAATAGTCAAATAAACAAAATCCACTTTACTATTTTGACTAATGAATGAGGCTTCCAGCAATGCCTGGTAAAATTTACAAGACTGCTGAAACAAGATGAGTTAATCCTCCCCCCAAACCTAATTTTATGACTATAGGACTGCACTGACTCTCAAGGAGTAATAAAGGCATTCGCCTGACCTACAAGCTCATTGCAGCTGACTTGAATATGTGAAAGTTAGAGCTTGTCAGGAATGCTTTGGGTTTTCGTTTGGGATTTTTTGGCTAAGAAATAGTCACATTTTTTAAACTCATATCTTTATTTTCTATCATATTTTAACTCTGACAAAAATGTTCAGAAAACAATTTCTACAGGAATAGGATGAAATTTGAAATCTCCCATTACCTCCATAATATATAGCAGAAAATGGTTTGATGATTAGATGAGTTACAAAACTTCTGATCTCCTACGTCAAAACAAAAAAAGTTAAGTACCCTAATAGAAAATTAAAAAGTAAAGGGAAAAAGATGTGGTGGCAATAGTGCCATTCTTGAGTTGTTTTGGTCAAAAAACTGTTGATTCTCAAATTTACAGATTGAGAGAACAAAGCATTTTCAACCATATCTCATTGGTGTTGTTCCAAAAATGAGTAAAGAATTAAGCAAATACCTTTGACAACAACAAATCACTGCTTATCGTGTGTATAAACTTGACTTCATCCTTGGCCAAAAATCATTGACTCTGTTGAACCTTCCAAATAAGAGTCACTGGAAGCTGAGCAGCTTTCCTTCCTGGTTGTGCAAAACAAATCAGATTGCTGTAGCTGCTACTCCAGTTTAGTGACTAGAACAGTATTCACCAAAGGGGGAAGGAACGGAGAGAAGGGTTACATATCCTAGAAAATCTAATCATCCAGTAACTCAGTTCTCTCCCATTGTGACACGGCATTCTTGTGAGACCCCACCTGGAATACTGCGTTCAGCTCTGGGGGCCCCAACATAATGACATGGACCTGCTGGAGCGGGTCCAGAGGAAAGCCATGAAGATGATCAGAGGGCTGGAGCATCTCTCCTATGAAGAAAGGCTGAGCGAGTTGGGGCCGTTCAGCCTGGAGAAGAGAATGCTCCACGGAGATCTTACAGCAGCCTTCCAGTACCTGAATGGGGCCTGCAAGAGAGCTGGAGAGGGACTTCTTACAAGGGCGTGGAGTGATAGGACAAGGAGTAATGGCTTTAAACTAAAACCGGATTGATTTGGAATAGATACAAGGATGAAAATCTTATACGTGGTGAGGTGTGGTGAGGCACTGGAGCAGGTTGCCCAGAGAAGCTGTGGATGCGTTCTCCCTGGCAGAGGGAGATGATCTTTAAGGTCCCTTCCAAACCAAACCATCCTATGATTCTATGATCAGTATCCTCAACAGAAAAAGGTTTTACTCTGTGGCAGAAATAGTTAAGTAAAATATAAACAAAGATAGATTCTCAATATCATGCCTCCCAGTGGTACATCAGAAATCAAACAGTAACAACACTGCAAAGGAATGGCAAAAGTCCACAAGAAGTTGGTCTGGACATTACTCATAGGATTACAGATAATCTTGCAACATCTTATAACAAGCCCTAAATGAGTTCACCGTGGAAATCAGGACTCTTTACTGAAGGTGGCTCTAAGGGATGGATTTGCTTATTCTATGATGTCAGTCACTTTGATAACACAGAATCAGCCAGCATAATCTGCAGATTGGGAGTTGTATATCACCAGAAGCACATGCTTGTACTGGGAGAGACAGTGGTAGATATAATGGGCTACATAAGGCAAACTGCACACGACAGCTCTCTAGTGTTCTGACGTTTATTGCTGAGTGAGGAGTAGAGGAACACCTCACTGGAGTATGTGAAAACAGCTATCTTGGTTAATAGATTCAGTTTTGTCCACATTATGATAGATTATTATAATTTTATGTATGTTATGTATTTTCCATTCTTCTCAACAGGATGCCCAGACTAATATGAATGATTTGTGTTGATTTGGTATTAATGCATCCTGTATGTGATCACTCTACTGCCTCTGGGAATAAAGGTGTAAAGAGCTGGTTAACATTCTTTCAAACATTTTTCATTGCTTCTTTACTGTGCATAATCTTTACTGACCCTCACACTAATTTAATTTTAGAATCTGTCTGAAGGGAATAGATAGAGGTGTGAAATAGCTGGAGGAGGATAATATGACACCTTATTATGAAGCAGCAGTTTGAAAGTTGTCAGCTTGGTCCTTGGTTTAAAAGAACAGAGCACCATACAATAGCTGTATTTTGAACAGATGGACCTAGTCATACAGCGTGAAACTGGCAGGCAACCTCAGACAGATTTAAAACATATGATCCCTCTCAAGATCTATGCATATTATTATTATTACCATTGCCATTTTCATTCTATTACTGTGGTATATAGCAGTCCCAACTATAAACTAGATCTTCATCTTCACAGAACTGATGCCAGAACATTCAGAATCCATGAATGAGATGAGAAAAAAACCAAGCGAGCTACAGATAGACGAGTGCAAAGAAGCACAAAGCGTATTGATCAGTCTGACCACGCTGTTGGTGGTTGATGTACCCACAGCCTGAGTGTGTTTTCATTTCCCCCTGGACAACTAATAAACTGTTGTTAATCAATTGTAGCACAAAACCACGTTAAAGGGCAATTCTCTTTAGTGGTTGAGTATTTCTGAATGAATACCTTAAACTTCCACTGTCAATACCTGGAGACCTGCAGACCCTCTAAATAAAGCATCATTCCCACAGACACTTATCATTGCTATGTTACTTTTCCATGTGAAGAAGCTGAATTCCACAAGATACAGCTGAAATTAACATCCCCTTCAAAATTCTAGTTGAGAGCAATGATGGTCAGCACGTCAGCAGCTCGATTGGAAACCACTGTTCCATCTCCTTCCTTCCCTTCCTCCCTCTGTCTCTTCCAGGTTCTTCCCCCCTCTCCTTTTTTTTTCCTTTTCTCCTGCTTCATTCTCTGTTTCGTTATCGGTGTTTGTCTGTGTAGCACACAATCATTTTTTAAGCTGTTTCCCTGGTGAGTACAATCTACAGGGCCAGCCTTTCGTATGATCCACTTGAAGATCACACATCAAAAGTGACTCTTCCCTCTGAAAGAAACAGTTCACTGGTCTCCTAATTTTCCAGTCCTAACCCCTAACACTGTTCAAAAGAATCGTCTTTCACTACACAGTAGCTCAGAAGTTTTATTTTTGCCTATCTTTACATTAAATTCAGTAGTTACAACAGGAACAATGTTAGCAAGAGATGAGCAATGAGATGCACTTTTGGGCTGCACCTCTTACACTCAGAGCATCATTCTGAGCTTTTCTTAGCATTGGGTCTGAAAAGTTAGAATAGATTTATAAACCCTATAAGGGGTGAACCCAACCCCCACCCTTTACCCCACTTTTCGGAGCAAGGATAGTTTGCCAACGTGCTCATCACTGCTGCATCCTGCTACATAAGACATGGCAATTTGTATTTCTTTTTCAGAGAAATAACATTGGACAAAACCTGAAAGTTAAAGAATAAAATCCGTAACTAGAAAAGATCCCTGGAGTCTTTTGGGAGGAAAAAAAAATCTACGTAACACAAGCACAAATATGGAATAGTAAAAAGGCAATCCAGAGAGAGACTGATATATCTGATTAAGACCTCATGAAAACTAACACAGACAGTGAGCTGAATAATAAAGTATTCAGAAGGAAAGTGCTTAAGCAAATTATTTCTATTTATGGAAACAGAGATGTGCTATGAGATACAAAGTCAGAAAAATCCTGGCATATATAGGATGAAGCAATTAGATGGCCACAGATTTATTATTGCCTTTATAAACACAATGGATAAGTTACTTCTAAATCAAAGTTATCTATGTAGACTCTACTCCTTTCTGAATGATAGATTATACATAAATCATGTTTTTAGATACCCTTCACTGCAGCATATGACTTAAATTGTAACAAATACCTCTTACCACTGAGGAAGAAAAAGTGAAGAATAAATTAAAATCAACTAATCTTCTACAGCTCTGGTTTGCAGCTGGTACAAAATAGTTGCCTACAGACTTTACTAGAGGTGCACCAGAAGATGTGACCCCTTCATGTCCAGAGCTTTGCAGTAAGTTGCCTACAAAGAAATTGTCGTTGCACGTGACCTAAGCTTGAGCCTCCTCTCTAATACACAAAAGTCCTGAACAGTAGAAAAGCACAGTGTTCCTTCATCTGCCTCAGTTTGCACCAGCTTGCTTCAGACATCTAATTGTTCTCTGAAAAACCTTCAAACTTTCCCATTACTTGAACTATAAAGTGTTTCTTTCAAACACTGGGAAAAACGAAATATTCGAGACCAATGATGCACACACAATTTTAAAACTCAGCCTGTTGAGTGGAAAAAGCCATTCATGTTGAATCTGGAAGACATTTATAGAACTGTAGCTGAACAGAAGTGCTACTTTTTAATAAAAACTCCTCCTATTTCATAATAAAATTTGTGTGCAGGAAGTCACTGTCCAGACGTGCCAGCGATAGATTCATACTAGTAATTAACAATGATAATAAGGTAATGCTGAGGTAGCCACATACTTCTGCTACTTGAAAACCTGACTGGTAGACTGCTCAGAACCACAGGCACTGAACCAACAACCCCAAAGTGTGCAAGCAGTGCAGGTAGTTTCTGATGGCTTGTAATGGTTCCAGTATCAGCCTGGCTCACTCTTGTCACCAGTCAGCTAGGGATCAGGAGGTCTGCACCACTTACCCAGAAGATAGCAGAAAAACTTTACAGTGCCAAGTCACAGCTGGGGTAAGGTGGGATGAGCAAGTACAACAGTGCTGTCTTTCAAAACAAACCTCAAAGTCTCTAGTGTGGAGAGGTAAAAAAAAAAAAAAAATAAAAAAAACCAAACAGGACTTTCCAGTTACAGAACAAAATCTTTTAACTACAGTAGGGGCAAGGGAAGGATTTATGCTTGTAACTTGGACTGCAGAGTCTGCAGATGTTGACCAAGAACCACCACCCTTCTGCTGCCCTGGGCTCCCGTGTCTCACAGAGGGCAAGCCTGAGGGTCCAATTCACTGGAAAATTCAGCAGTAAGACAGCCTTATAAATAAGAGGTTAAAAACCTAGTGTTCAGTTCTGCATCTGGCATTAACCTGTGTTGGGGTAAGAAAACTCTTTTCAATCAAACTGGACAGTGAACATCCTTTTACCCATTGTTCGCCTATCATCTCATTGGTATAGACTGCAAGCATCTTGGAGTCCTGATTTTATTTTAATCAGCACAGTAGGCTCTGATCTAGGGAGTACGTACGACTGGAATATCAATTAGCTTTTAACGCTGCCCTTCAGAAAAGCCTCTGCGCTGCAAACTGGGGAGCTCTGGGGTAACTCTTCTGAGAGCCTGGAGTGCACCAGTAACCCTTACCCGTCCAGAGCAGTCTCACCCAAGGGCTCTGCTCACACGCACTCAGCATGGCAGCTGTGCTTCAGCAAAGGTCCTTGCCCCTCTTCTCGCAGGAGCTGGACTGCAGGCAAGCCTGTCCTGAGCCTTGACCCTCTGCTGCCGCTGACAACCGCCCAGCTTGACCCCAGCCATGCCATGGCAAGAGGGACAGGGCGGATGCTGCCCGGTTCTTCAGCCCTGTGCGGGCAGAGGCATGGCCCCTCTTCCACCTGCGGCTCCTTTTCCTTCGCAGAGCTCCCTGCCCTCGCTGATCCCCCGCAACCAGCCCAGGCAAGGACCCAAGCCCAGACAGAGCCCCCAGGCCCACAGGTGGAAGGTGGGTAGCTGGGGACCCCAGTGGGGCTGCTCTGGGCAGTGCCAACAGACAGACAGATGCCCTATGGGGCCCGACAATTTTTAACACTGACCTGCCTCCTCCTTCTCCTGTCTTCCCCATGTTACCATGCTGCCAGCATTTTAGTCCCAGCGCAGGGACTGCATTTCACTTACTAAGATCTCTAAGGAAATGATACATGCAAACTGTTCTTATAATTTAGTACATCCATCATCTGGTTACGTTTCAGCTCTTTCTTAACTTTACCTTGCAAACACAACCTAAACTACATGCAGTATTCAGAAAGGTGAAGATGGGAGGTCATGCAAAACAGTGTTCTGTGCTGCTTTAACTACTACCAACACCAAATGTTTTCAAAAAGCAAGCCCTCTAGAATCATTAATTGGCTGAAAATCAAGAGGAATTTTTGGGGGTTGTTTTTTAAAGCAATATATTTGTATTTTATTTCAACTTCTTTACTTCCAGTTGTGATGGGAAAGAAAGGAGCTTGGTCCATTTGGAGTTTTATGCAAAATACTAAACTATGTATGATAGCAGAGATGATCCTTTTAAAGGTGATGACTTGATATTAGGAAAAAACATATTAGAGAAAGATTCAAAGTAAATATTACTACAGAAAACTAACATTTGTATGTTGTACTATTAGAAAACTAATTAGTTTTAAAGCATGGAATGAGGTACTGCTTACTGGACTGAACTCACCCTCAAAATCCATAACACACTAATTTTCCTCCCTTGCCTAAATGGGCAAGTAGCCTGAAGCAAGCCTTCTTGTTTTTCTTTACTTTCTTCTAATTTCCTATCTGAAATTATCCATGACTGTTTTGTACTAATTTTTAAAGTTGTGCCCACATTTTTCTTTCAAATTAAATAGCTTTTCTGCCTTCTATTTACTTTTTTGGTGTATCTGTAGAGAGAAAGCTTTTGTCCCTTCATTAAGCCATGCTAAACAAGCCAAATTCAGATATTCTTCTAATGCAAACTTCCCATTTCCTCAAGTGTCTTGTCATCTTCCTCTTTACCAGTAACACTTTCTTACACAGTTCACCACAATGTATACAGAGCTGGAGCAAATTAACACATGCAGTTAATGAGCATCCATAAAATTAATTCTGATTTCTGCCTGTCCCCTACCTTATTTCTATTAATTTCAGTGAACCCTCAGTTAGGCAGAAATCTTCAAGGACTCTATTTTTATAACTTATACTAGTCCTTATTTATTTCAAAAACACTGAAAAAATGTTTCAGCATTACGAACACAATTTCTTTACTGGGAATACCAAATAGTTCCGTGACTTGAACTTGGTTAATGCCATGACTTTGACAGCTGGAGGCAAGCAGACTCTAATAGCCCCAAAAGGGATAGAAGAATGTTGTAGCATCACAAATAGCTCTTCCAGATAAGCCAAATTTTAAGCTACCAGTAAAGTTTTCATTAATATTTAAGATGCTTGAGGAAGTAGAATTCTTCCCAGTTGCAGGCACACACATTCAGGGATAGATACTCGGATCACAGTTCTGGCAGAACTCATGGATGTGTCCGAGCAAGCCATTCAGTCTTTTTTTTTGTCTTTTTATCAGATTAAACTGCTTTTCTGCCATCTTGTGCCTTTTCTAATTATGTAATGAGCCTTTGGAGATGCTGATCTTCTGTCAGTAGGGATTATTGTAATATGAAATTATTAAGGAGCACATAAAAGGACAACAATGCCAAAAGGTCCAGTTAGGTATTAAATATTGTCAGCAGGTGAAGATTTTACTAGTTATGATAGCAGTATGGTAAAGGTATAAACCTTCTGCGACAATTGCCTTGGTTCAATATTTTTTTCTAAAGCAAAACCAAACAGATACATTTTCTTAAAAAACTTTTTAAAGGGGTTTTACTGACATAACAGGATTGGTCCAGTATCATACCTAAACTTACAAAAAAAATTCCATGTTAGACCTGCCTTTCAAAGTTTGAAATCCAGTTTTGGAAAAGTAGAGGAAAAATGAAAGTAAGGCATTGAAATAATGTTTCTTTCTTTTTGCTGTCCCTCTGTAACAGTTATTCTTCTTACTCATCGCCTACGTATTTCTAAATTCTGACATTTCACATGCCTAGACATAGATATGTTCTCATGAATCATGAGACAGGTTCCCTTCAGCAGTTATGTTTCCTTTTTCTGAGACTACTAATAGAATACACACTTTTTCGACTACAGCTACCTTTATCAGCAATCTTGTTAATCATGTCTCAGACATCAAAAAATCAATAACATTAAGTTATTAGAAGAACTGCTACCGTGAGTTAAGAACAGTGATGGAAAACATCGTACCAGGAAGACTCGTCCTGAAGATGACGTGATACTTGGCACAGCTGAGGAAAGAAATATAGTGGAAGTAGTGATGTATTAGAAAGATAAATACACTGTGCTGCTTCTCTGTATCAGGTGCAGTACTGCAAGTATTTGTGCCTACACACAGAAATATACATTAAAATGGTTCAATGTAAAAGCAACTGCTACTGCACATGGTATTCACATCTGAAGTCAGAACATGAATACACTAAAAATTGACAGTTAGAAGTGAATAATGGTTGGGATTAATTAAACTCAGGACTCAATGTATATCCTCTGACATATTAGAAGCTTTGTTATAGATATTCAAAGAATAATCGTTTGTGTGAGGATTCTCAGAGAGATTTTACAGAATAGGTTTTACAGGGTCTTTGACACAATGGTTTGGTGAAGTAGGCCACACAGAGAACCTACATAATCTTTTTCCATTTGAACCAAATGCCATCCTCAGTGGAAAGCTCTGTTTTTCTATGTTTTTTGACAAAGAAGTTTATTTCTCAGACTATTACATGGTATTAACAATCACTTTTAAAACAATTTTGAAGAAGATAGTACACTGAAAACATATCAATTAAAGCTTTTGAAGAAATTATATCCAGCACTAAATATTCTCCTTTGAGTCACTGAATTTCTATGTGATTTTCTTCAGCAGAGTTACACAGTCAACATATTGCAAAGGAAAGTCTGGCGCTGCCTGTGTAGTTTGCTGGTGTGGAGCATCACCTTTTGCGTGTTAATCTGTACATTCAAACCCCTTATGCTGCCACCTGCCACAGCCATTCCTAACTTGGATGCTAGATTCTCATGTTGTCTATGCTAAATGTTTAGAGTTCAACTCCAGCAGATGACCTCACAACTGCTTGAATATTAAAAGTAGTGAACACAGGGACAGCAGAGAACAGCAAATTGGTTTTAAGAATTGCATCTATCTAAAATTTCCTATAATTCAGAAAAAGAACAAACTACAGAACTTTTGAAAAATAGCTTCCACCCCTATCCAGCCTTTTTGGACAATCTTGGAGGGGATGTTGAGGAATGAGCTGGAAGACACTGGGAATTTAGAAAAGTAAGTACTAGCCTGGAAGTCTTCACTTGGCAGCAACCCACCAGGCAGACCACCAAGGAGCTGAGACCGTGTGGTGACGGAAATCTGCTCCGAAGGCAAATTCCTCAGCTTCATTTGAACAATCTGGTGATTGTCATCAAATTCTACATCATTCCATGAAGTGTTTAGATGTTGAAGGACTGGTAAAATTCAAGCCAAAAAATACTCACTGTATACATTTATTTTCTATTTAGGTATCTCTATAAACTGAAATTTAGAACAATTTTTCTGTGCATTTTTAAACAACCGGGCATCAAACAGTAATGTAAAAACAAGTAAGTGCTATGATTTTTGTGCATTGAGTTTAAGATGTAAAGATTACATAGTAAAAATATTCACAGATAAGCCTTTCAGAGTTAAAATTGTCTTCTAACATCAACTGCCTTAGCAGACATTAAACAAGCAAAGTATGAAAATATATTTTAAAAGTTTTCCTTCTGAAAGATCCATTTGTAAGCTATCTTTACTGAAGAATAATTTTAAAAAACTCTGAAAGCTACTAATGGTTGTCATGTCTGAAGGATCATTGTCACATTTATTAATACTCTATAAGCTGTTTTTCACACTCTGTTATAGCTGCTTTTGTTAACAGAAACTTTTTTTGTCTCATCCTGGACACAATTTTCTTGAGCGACTTTACTTGGTTTCCACTGAATTTAAATCAAAAAATACCTACATTATATCTATATGTAATGCGATAATAAAAAATGCACCCTGCAGTTCTTAAGATGAATCCAGTTCAAACTTAGCAGCTACACTAACAATATCCTACTAAAATTATCACAACAGAATTGTATCCTAGTCTATTGAAAATGAGTTTGTCTGTCCTCCTTATTTCCTTTGTGACTCAAATTCTTGTATCTCAGTATTTATTAGGGGAAATTATTTATGTGATTTATAGAAACTAACAACCCTTTGATTCTTGCCAACTAATACAAATAAAGTTTTGGCGCAAATAGAAAATAATATTACTTAGTGTTACTTGTTTACAATAGTATGCAGTTCAATTTTTATGTTATACAACTATGTATATATTAGCATAAAGTTTTAGTCCTGATTTGGGGCTGATTTCAGTGCTGATTTAGGGTAATTACAGTGTAATGAGTGCCCAATCCAACCCTGTTGAAATGAAGTACAACACTGATTTCAGTGATTCTTTTGAGAATGACACAAACAAAGCATGAACTGAGAAAGGGCTGGGGAGGGGGTTTGGGAGAAATAAAAAACCAATCTAGCATATTTGCAGTGTCAGCAACTGTTCACTTCTACACTGCAATTGTAGACAGGTTTTTAACTTTTGCTGTATCAAATAAAACATATTCTACTCATATGAGTATTGAATTAACTTTATGAGGCATTACGTATTAGATAGCCTGAATTAAAACTCTACTTCTCCTGTAGTGGTGGAAAATGGACTCAAAAGATGGCCAACTATCTGTCTGTCAGGCTCTTTTGCCCCTGCACACATTTGTGAGTACCCTTGTCCACCTTGTACCAACAAAGGGAATTTGCATTGCATTGCAAGGACAATTGGGCTTTACTTCCATTTGGAAGAAATGATGCGGCAACAGTGAAAGTGGATACGTCTTTTAGATATTGTTATGACTCATCTACTTCCATAAGATTTAAAAAAAAAATAATTATGTCGTGCTACCAGTTATGCTTAAATTGGAAGGCAGGATGAAAGAAAAATCTAAAGGCATGAAAGCTGTGGGGTAGAGAGGAAAAGGCCTGTGATGTAAAGCAGATATAAGCACTGCTTAATTGATCAGTACTGTCTCATCTCTGTTGTGCTCCAGAACTGCATTAGAAACAGAGCATTTCAGTACACCCATATCTAAAAAATTGAAAAGGAGAGGGGGAAAGAAAACTACCATATATTCTTAGATCACTAGAAATGTATAACAGCGTTTTACCTTAAGCTTACAGATTAAGGCGAAGTTTGAAATTGAAGGACACTGCAACATGAGAACTGGCTATAGCTACACAGATAGTGAGAGAAACACCAAGTAATTATTTTTCAGTTACTACAAGGAGAACATAAGTCATTGCCTAAGGATGCCAGAAGGGCAAAGAGCTTCCTGCCGGACTTTGCAGTGTTCGTTGGAAGCAACCGGGCTGTCCGCGGCTGTGCAAAGGCAACACGGCGGTGACAACGGCAACAGGAAAGGGTGGGTTACAGAGGATACAGGTCAGGTTTGCAGTCTCACGGCTTGCTGCCACCCAAAGTGGGGAACTTTCTCTCCCAGCCCCCCCTGCAAGCCCTCTCCCTGCACTGCTCCCAGCCACGCCGAGCAGTTCTGCAGCCGCTCTCTCCCCCTCCCTCCCGAGGTCCTTCCTTTGGGCACCTTGGGCTGGGCAGAAAGAGCCGCTGGAAGCAGAACGTACACAACTTGGAAGCGTAAAGCAACAATTTAGTGCTTTGTTTTGCTGATAGTGCGGTAAACCCACAGAAGATATCTAGGACATAACAAGCATTAATTACTCATCCTGACAAAACAGTGGAATAGTCATGGCTGGTGAAGCAGCCATCAGTCGGGAGGGGAAAGGTTGATGTGTAATGCTCACTGGGAGAAATCCCTAACACTGCTGAGTTGCCACCTCCCACCATATGCGCACTGCCAACCACATTGACACCCTGGGGTTTTTTTTCCTATAAGATTTTACACCTCTGCAGGTTGGTGGTTTTCCTCCTGAATTCATTAATCCCTCAACAATCTTTAGTCTGTTCAGCTGAAGCCTCAAGAGAGCAAGAGAGATTACGGAGAAAGTCACAGACAGCTGTTCCTGGTATTTGTTAGACCTTTTTGAGGTTTGATTTAACTCACTGTTATTGTAAAAGGGATGCAGGGCAATTTTTTATCTTTCTCCTTTGTTCCCCCTCCCTGGGTTTGCTTTCTGGCAAAAAGTAGTGAGTGAAGGCAGTTTACAAGATGTCTCAGCAGCACTCTCCTGGTGCAAGGTTAGTAAGGGAGAAAGGGGAATAGGTAGTGGGAAATTGACTTCTTGGTGGCAGTAAACTATAGAGTCAGCTCACTATATGTTATGAAGCCAGATTTGCATCAAAGTGTGTTCAGACTAACTGAGTCTTAACTCCCTGTATGTTTAGGAAACTGTGTGAAGGAAACAAAAAACTTGTCAGTTATCTTGCTAATCTGTGGGAGGCAAGTAACGTTCTGGAAGACCAAAAAAGGCAAAAATACTACCTATTTTTTAGGAAAGAGAGTAGGGGTAATTGGTGGAATTATAGACCAGTCAGTTTAACTTCAGTTCCTTCAAACATAGTGGAATACGTCACACAATTGATTCAGAAGCACCTTGAAGAAAGTAAGATTAGTAACAGCCGAACATGGATTTGTCAAGAACAAAGAGTGTCAAACCACTTTAATTTTCTTCCCTGAAAGAGGTCAGAGAGAACTATTAGATGCCTCTCATGTATCTTCTCTTTAGTAAAGTATTCCTCACACAACATCCTCACAATCTAAATGCACGACAGATAAAATCTACAGCAAGAGTGAAAGCATAGTTAGAAGTTGTCCTTGAGTGTCAAAATGAAAGAATGTGTTAAGGAGTTATCTTCACCTAGTATTAGTCATTATTTTTGTTAATCTCCCAGCTGAGACCACAGATTTTTTACATTCAGTAAATGAGAGAATGATCTTGAAAAACTGGAAAAATGCTCTGCCAAATATTGAAATACATAAACATTAGATTCTACACTTAAATAGAAAAAGTAAGCTGTACGTATTCAAAATGAGTAATCACTGACTAGGTAGCAGTTTTGCAGGAAAGATTGGCAGGTTTTAAAGGATCATAGACTAAGCATGAGTCAACAGTGTTAGCCACTATGAAAACATATACCAGGAGGTACAAACACAGCTTGCAAAATACGCAGCACAGTCCTTCCCACTCAGGATTGCTAAAACCACACTGTATGAAACATGTAGGGCAACTGGACACTACAGCAGAGCTGTAACAAGCAGAAAATGTGATTTGACAGAGATGTTTTGTTTAGTAAAGAGAGGACAGTGTTGAGACAGAACAGCTTTCAAGTAGAAAAAAGCCACTGCAAAATTATGTGTGTCCACGGCAACAGGACAAATAGCGATGAGCTTAAGCCACATTAAAACAGGTTCAGGTGAGACATGACAATAAATTTTCTAATGTTGGAATAATGAAGCCCACTGGAATAGATTTCCTAGACAGGCAGCGGAATCTACAGCATCAGAGATTTTTGAAGAATACATTAGATAGGTATCTATCAGGAAACAGACAAGTGTTGGGCAAGGAAAGGGATTAGATGTCCTCTTGATGTCCTTTCATTCCTGTCGTTTGTGATTGTGCTACCAAATTTCAAAAGGACCACTTTATGAATGAAGTACCGTTGTAAATATATTAGACTACTGCTGGTCTTATCTGTTCATGCCAAGACCGTAATGCATTTTGATTTCCGATTAAGCAACCTTTACATTTCTGAGATTCCACAGGAGGAAGGGGAATTAAAGCCTTTGTGTAGTATATTCCATCTGTCAGTAAGAGGTATCATCCATTTTAACTTGAACATAATGCAAATAGGAATGAGAGCACTGAGATTTTACTATAACTAAAACATGTTTGTTCCAGACAGATCACTGCACCACGACCACCATGCAATGTGTTTATTCAGTGGAATGAATGTTCAGAAAAGTGAATAATGTTTGAAGTAAAGAAAAGGAGCACAACCAGAGAAGCCATTAAAAGCTCTTTTGCTAAGAGGAATCATTAATGATATTTGTTCAGTGTTTCAGTCTTTTCAGTCATTAAAGTTACTGTTGAAAGAAATGCTGCACACTGAGAAATATGTATGTGTCATTGACTCGGAGGCTGACAACAGCAGTAAAAACATACGCTTTATAATGCATTTTTTGCTTTGGGTGTGAGAATTCTGCGAGGCTGATCCTGATGCTGTAAACTGTTATAATTTGTTATTTTTGGACTAAAATATTCATATTGCCCCTGCACAAATATGCGAGCTGTGTGTCACCATTTGAGGTAAAACCTAAGAATTGAATGAGCTGGGCAAGTCAAAAGTTTTATAGTGTGTCAAGTTCCTGTCTACCCAGCAGAAAAGCACCAAGACAGCTAAGCTGCATGGTCATTTGCCACCTCCAGTTGGGTGGATAACGAAGAAAGGGCACAGAATAATGAACAGTCAGATTATAAATGTTGTTGTGGAGACATTTAAGACAGCGTAACAATTTTGTTATGAGCTAGCCTTGGTGTACTGGGAAAAACGTTCACAGATGCTAGGTATAAAATACAACCATCTTCCTACCGGGCAAATGGGTACCCAGCTCTCTGAACTCTGCTGTACAAATTACAGGCTACTTCTGTCCATGCAAAGCAGCAGACTGTGGGCCAGGCTGCTTGCTTCGTTAAGTTTACATTGGGCAAACAACAAGGGACAGTCAGTCACAGTAACCTCTGAGGGCTTCCTCTCTCTACTGCCCAAGTCTTCAGAGCAGCACAGGACAAAGACGGTGCCCTCCAGGCCACCACCCAGGGGCTCAGCAGTGCTGGAACAGAGCGGGGATGCAGCCATCCTGAGGTCTGTCCCTTCCTGTCTCTGCTGTAGGAGCTCAGGGCAACCACATATGGTGTAACCGTGTCAGCTCTCCACCTTCTGGGAACTGCCCTGTGTCTTCTTCTGACTTGTTGTTGTCAGGGAAGAAAAAAAGTCATTTCTGAAAGTAGATCACCAGTTGGGTAAATGCAGTCATGAGTTGGGTAAACACAGTAGAAGGAGATCTGTGGAACAGTAGCCTGGTTAGTTCACATTTTTAAAATTCTTTTCTGTCTGATGGGCCCTGGAAGAAATCCACTGTTTTGCAATGTAAAAGGGAATTTGTTTTTATTATTTAATCTCTAGAAAGTCTTGTTAACTATGGTTCTACTTCTACAAATGCATGGCACTAAATCTCTGACCACATGTAGTGAGTTACACAAGAATACTTTAAGTACACACAGAAAATGACTAATGGGGAAAAAAGAGAAGTTAATGATTTTGAAACACATTTGCGATTGATATTACCTATTATGTCCTGAACTCCTGTTTTCATTTAATTTTTTTAAAGAATGTAATTATTCAAAAACTGTTACATGCTTATTAGATATTTCAGACACTAAAGCAGTCATGCTATTTTAGTGTTTCACTAGTTATCACTGCAATTTAGTATAGCATTTAGAGCCATTAGAGAAAGTACATTCTCTCCTCGTAAACAAATGCGCTTCTGAATTTGACCTTTGACTATGCTTTGAGAAATGTTTCTCTTTATGATAGTCTGCAAACCATTTACTGAAGCTGAATATTTGAAATGCACTCTTTGAACTGTTTGACTGGTCACGTAATCCACCTGGCTGTTTTTCTTGTGTGAGTTTCTATTCTGTAAAGATAAAACTTTTAGACAGAGGAGGACGAGGGAGAATCACAGAGCCTTCAGTTTCCTCAGTAAGAATGCAGTTTAGGGAAGGATTGTTTCAGATGAAACAGACCTGAGTTTCTTTGTCATATCAGAAACATCTTCACAGATTTGTGTATGTGTGTTGTTCCCAGACCTAAAATATATTGGCTAACATGTCTGCAAGTATCTGATTGATAAAGTGTCACTTTGGCACTTCCCAAAATATCAGAGCTGCAGTTGAACCTGCAAGTTCAATGCAAATGAGAACATGAGAGGTCTTTTCTCCTCTTAGTGTATTAATTGAATTCCAAGGGTTGGAGAAGTGCTTTAAGAACCTGAGTTCAAGGAGCTGTCTTGTATAAAGACACACTGGTCTTTATGTTAGCATACTACACCTAGCAATTAATTCCTGTCATTAACTCTGGGACATGCCAGTGCATATGTCCCAAAAAGAAGTGACACAAACTGCAGAGACAGAAAAAAACCTTGAGAAAATAATTTAGACAGGTGTCCAGGTTTGGCCTCTGAATACCACCTTCTTTTCATTGATTTTACTATCAGCTAGCTGTACCTGGTCTGTAAGCCTTTATGACACTTCTCATCAAGCTATTTGTTAGCTTTATGAGTAATTAAAAATGACATATTCCAAGGAAAACACACATTTAGTTCTTTCATCTTTCCTTCTGACCAATTCTCTTAAAACCATCCCACTGTCCTCCACTTCATTGTGGCTTTTGGTACCAGATTTAATACAACAGACTTGTCATATTCAGTGAGGTGCTTCCTAACTTTAGTTGAAAGTAACTATGAAAGGAGACTTTACTGGACAGGAGTAGCCTTCTGCTTTTTTGGGCAAAGAGCCCAAAATATGAAGGTATTTTCTTAAAAGCTATAAAATAAATGTTTTGATTAAAATAATTTATCAATGAACTTCATTTCTTCATGTTCCTGTTCTGCCTCATGTGGGATGGACACATGGTGCTAACAACTTCCAGAAAGCATCTGTGTCAGGGATTTCAATGGTATAATACCTTTGCTACTTGCAAGGTGAAACATGCAGGAGTATAGTCTCATCTGCTTGCCTGCCTTTGTAGGAGAGTGGAATAGTGGAGATGTGAACCACAGCCTCCAAAGGACACCACAGCAGCAGTTCCAAACAAAAGTATCTGGGATAATTAGCTTCCCCCCACCACCTCCTCCAGCCCTTCATTTTTTTTTTTTTTTGAAGAAGAAATCCAAAGCAATTTTGTGAAATCTTTCAATTCAGGTCCTTCTTGCTGTCATGCAAATGTCAATGCAGTGTGTAAATACAGCACAGAAAATAATACCCATTAATGATGTAATTTGATAAGAAAAGGCATAGCTGTCATGAAGTGCTGAGCACATGCTGGAACAGAGAGAAATTTTTGTAACTGTATATCTAGCTTCGTAGCTTTTAATGCGTTAACTCATCTTTGGCATGAAACTTAAACCCTGAACATTCATGTCAGAAGTAAACATGGACAAGCTTTTACATTCAATGAGTCCCTAACAAGAGTTCTCCCAATTGGTGTTTCACGAAGCACAAAATGTAGGTTTATATTCCTTCTGTACCTGGTTTTGCAGGGAGACGCATGACACTGAGACTAAAATTATTCAGAAACAACACAGTTGCACACTTCATTCAGAAAAAGGAAGAATCAGAGATGATTATCATCTTACATTTGCCTTGTTTCTAGAGGCGAAATCCTGAACTTTGGAGAGATTTTTTTTTTTAAATAGGTCCACCAAAAGAACTTAAGGGATAAATTCAGCCTGTAAATGAGGAGAAATTTTCTGACAAGGGGGACAACAAAAGAGTTTCCTTAATCAGGTTTTCAGGCTGAGATTAGATGAGAATGTGGGAAGTGTTTCATAGCTCCTGGATGCAATGGAGGAGAAGCTAGATCAATCAAGTTAAAATACCCCTATTGCTTCAGTCATCGATTATATATGATTCACCTGAATTGATGCCAATCTTGGATATTGTGACATGCATACTTGTATCTTCCTCATTCACCACAGAAACAGAAATCTCAGATACTTAGTGTCTTTTGCTCCGAATTATTTATTGCCTTGTAAGAAACCGCACCCTCATTGCACTAGATGCTCAACAAACACAAAAGAAAATGCTTTCTCACGGAAGGAGAAGAAAACTTCAGAAGATTCATACCATTGTAGGAAATGGAGTGAAGATTTTTGGCATGATAAGATGTCAAACATGAGAGATTCGTGGTAACAGATCACAGACGGGAAAAAGAAATACATATGGAACATAAGAAAACTAAATAAAAGTATATAATTGATATAGGAAATGAAAAATTGCTAACCTGTGGACAAATGCTGAGAAAAAGTGTGAGCACATGTGAGTAAAATGTAAGATCAAAACTACTATACTGTTAAAACAGTCACTGAATATTAAAAAAAAAAAAGAGAGAATAGAAATTACACATGTAAATGCACAAGGAAATATCGGAGTACCAGAACCGAGCTGACACAAGTATTTCCAATAAGAAGTCCTGCTGAGAGTTTGAGACTTCTTTGCTTACGGCACCAGTCATAAGTTATGGCATGATGCTTACTGCACTGAAACAGAACAGGCTGCAGCAGATCCAGCATGCGAGACACCACCAAATGGAATGAATTGCTGTTAAATGGGATTTACAAGCCAAAAGAGACCTGCTGGCAACTGTCAGAAAGAAATGTGTTGTAAGTACTGTCCGCTTCTTGTCTTTTAAATCCTGTGCTGAAACATAGCATCTCTGAAAGATGCAGCTTGCACCACCTTACCGCCAACATAACCAGAAGACGGACTTTTCTTTCACTCTCTCAAATTTGTTCTTTAATGTTTGCTGTACTTTTACTGATATGTTCATGACCCACTGTAATTATAAGTGCCCAGACTGACTTCTCGTTAATCATTATGTAGTGATACCACAAGGGTAAACTTCGTTTAGTATAAATATGACTGTTATGGCTAACATGCTGAGAGATTTCAACAGCGGGTAAAAGCATACCACTCTGGAAAGTATTCCCATTGTCTCACTTAAATGTTTATGTCACCAGGTTATCCAGATTATTAACATAGGGGAAGAGCACTGATTTGCTTAATTATGCCAGTATTAGATTAACCGAGAATACTACCGCCAGTGATGAGCAACAAAGCGTGGTTGTATGGCTTTTCTCCACGATTTCTTCAAAATAACACACAAACTGCTGGATGAAGGCCTTCCAGTAAGAACATTGTCTCCTATAATTTTACTCGAATTGAAATACTATTTTGAATCCTACTACAACAAAGGAATATGGGTAATAACAAGTAAAACCCTTACAGAAAAAGTTAATGATGAAATTTTACCTGAGTAAAACCTAAATTAGACTTAAGGATCAACTTTCTCTCTCAGAAGGACTGAGTGGATCTTGTGACTTAAGACTCTTAAATCAGGATGCAGGGGAGCAATGTCATTACCCATAGGTCTGACATTGTGCGTGATGATTTCCAACTTTCAGTTTTCTCACTGTTCTGTTTTTCCTTTGCATTATGTTGGGGTGTTTTAAATATTCCACTATATTGGTACTTCTGCATTTGTAGCAGAATTTCCCTGCTTTTTTATTCCTGTAGACATATATGCAAAATGCCTGGAAGGGATGAACCAATACTTACTCAGAGGTAGGAGAGACAAGAAATAGTAAAAGAAAATTCCCCCTTGTAACACCCACCCTATCTGCAGCTGCATCAGACCCATGACATGAACCTGCATGTGAAATTTTCCTATTTTCCCAATGCAAAACTGGTCTGTGTATTTGTCAGATGTGACTAAGACAAGAATTTTGCACAAGTATTTCTACAGCTGCTCTCAACCTTTCTCTTCCAGTTCTCACTAAACTAACAGAGAAAGCTTTTGTCATCTTTTGAATACCCACCTCCAAGTCTGGGAAAAATGTGAAAAATCAAGAACCAGAATAGAATGAGTGGGGAAGTGGAAATATTCCCAGAAAAAAAGAAAGGAAGAAAAAGAAAGATATCCTATAGATTTGTACATACTGTGTGTATTTTTTGTAGCTCTGAGAAATGTGAAAGCTTTCTTGCTTGCTTTGGGAAAATTAAGTTTACTTCAATTTGTGTCTGACTGCAAGATAATAGCCTCCAAAACAATTGCCATGAATTTTAAACTGCAGGCCAACTAGTGCTGAACTTTGAAGCCAGTAAGAATGTTTTAATGTGGCAATGAACTCAGACTCTTAATCTAGGAAGGAAAAACAAACATACAAACAAGACTCTTAACGCCCTGCACATTTTAATGTCAAGGCAATAATGGAGACTGGAACAACCAACCAAACCCACTTACTCTGTGGATTTTCTGTTACCTAAAGTGGCTAAGTCAAGTTCAGCATCATTTAAAAACCTGTATCTGTAGCTTTAAATGAAATCTGTGGTCTTGCCACATAAATTAATTGGATGAGGTACTTAGCGTAGCTAATGCAGGAAGTCAGACTTAATAATCAGCATGCTCCCGCCTGCCCTTAAAATCTATGAAATGCCAAATAAATACTTTAACAGGAGATCTACTACAGATGACATTCTCAGGAGAAAAAACTGGCCTTTGATTTTATGTATCTGTCAATACCTTAAAGAGATAAGTCTGTAATATACGGTTGCGGTCAAACTAAAGCAAATCTCAGACGTACAGAATGTAAAGGTCAAATGACACTTAATAAAAATTCCAGTACTGGAAAGTGGCAAAATTAACTTTGTTTTAAACTGGCTTCCTCCTATCCAAAAGTATAGTTGGATTCAGCATGCTGCGTCTGTGTCTTTGCCACAGGCTTCATGACAGACCATAAACTCTCTATTTCACTGGGTTGGACGCCCCAGTAAGGTAAACTCATTAAAGACACAAAGTGGTATGTGCTTCGCAGTGAAAAGGAATTTTACTTCCAATGCAATGATTCAGGAATAAGTTTTTTAAGACTGTGTACAATTAACCATACTGTAGCATTTAATATAGAAAGATGTGATGGGTTCGTAAAATATATTTCACATGTAAATATACTGGAATAATATTAGCTGTGTACTCTTTGTCTCACAAATAGGTGACCTCCAAAACATCATCTCTTTTGCTATACAGCACTCTTTCTGATGTTAAACAGTACAGGACTCGAGATAACTTCTCCTATCTAGAGACAATAGCAATGGGTTTTTCATTTACATGGAAAAGATGAAAACAAACAAGTAGAACCATTTTTTTCTAAGTACATTTTTTTGAGAGAAAGGCAGTGATATGGGAAATTGACAATTAGTTCGATTTTGCTATAGCTTTAGTTTAATTTCGTTATATAACGTTGCATCTATGTTAAGGTAAGAGTTAAACATTGCTAATTAATTTAGTTCTGCTCTTTGTAATCTTGCTAACAAGGACTGTTGTGGCTCACATGTAGCTAACAAGGACTGCTTGCAAGACAGACGAAGAGAAACAAGGACTGATAACCAGAACTTTGTTGTCTGTAAGAAGCAACTCTAGGTGAAACTGTTTCTATGGTTTGGGACTCAGCCAACACAGACAACTCAGGAATTTTTGAGCCAAAGGTGAAAGCACACAGCGAGAAAGACTACGAGCCTTCATCCAGAAGACCCCCACAGACGACCACCAGACGACACTGCGCAACTGCTAAAGGGAAGTGGAGTATGATAATGAATTCCTAGAAATAATGACTATAGTCCAGCCTACTTAGATAAGCTTTGTAATAAATAGGTGCATGCTTCATGACTCGGTGTGCAAGTTAGGAGGAGCGATCCCCCTTGCACCCAGCACCGCAATAAACATACCTGCTTTATAACTCTCTGAGTTGTGAAGTTTGATTCAGCATGTCAGCAGGGAGTCAGTAAAAGAGGGGCCACAAAATGCCCACAAATCCATCCATGCCCTATTCCTAGTATAAACCAGTTGGTTGAGGACTAAGCTAAAGGAAAACCTCCACATTCTTTAATCCACTTTGGACAAGAAACTCAAAGAAAAAGGGCACTATATTGTCATTTCGCTCACGGAGCAAAGAGGAGAAAAATGGAAAGGACTAAAGGACTAAAAGGGGTTAAAAGTTTGTTTTGTACATCACCGAGATCCATGTCCATAAAAGCAAGGAGTTACACACAGAATGAAGAAAAGTATGTACTTGAACTGGTGTTCAAAGCCAAATCAATTAACTATGCCTGAGGTGAGCGGATGTTTCAGCCTTAAACAGGTAAGACAACACCATTATAAAGGCTACAGGGGGAGAGAAAGATGTAAAGCTTTGCATCTCGTGTGTGTGCCAGACAGAATGAGCTGCTTAGGAGTCTCGTATGAGCTCAGGGACTGTGTTCACCTCTCCCTTGCGTGCACTCTGCCCAGAGCCCAGATGGGACAGCAGTCAGCACACCTCCGTCTTTTGGTGTGGCCAAGGGATGAGGAGCAGCAAGATGCAGGGGTAGTGGACATGGCTAGCAGATCAAGGGTGGAACACGGAGAGGTTGACAGAGCAAGCATGGGATGGAAAAATGTCTAGCAGAGCAAGGACCCCTGTAAGGTGTGGCCAGCGGAGACAGAAGCAGGTAATGGGAGCAGTCAGTGAAGTGAGGCTCACAGAAACAAGCATACTAATAAATCAGATTGGGTTCAGTCAGACCTTGGTACTCAGCAAGTCTTAAAAATCTTTGAACTGTAAGTACGTTACCACAGAAGTTCAACAAAAAATAGCTGGTCTCACTAAAGGCAACACCATATAATTGTTTTAATTAATCTTTAGAAATATTCATTGTTACTGCTTACTTGCCTTGCACAATTTTCTTTCCTCCCTTCATAAAAATATGGTTTCCTAGTCCTTTGACTCATGATTCCGAGAAGAATAGATAGCAAGCACTAGAAAAGTTTAGTATAATTTTTCCTGGTTTCCCACTGGTAACTTGAATCAGTGCTCTGGGTATTAAACTCTTTAAACCTTAACCAAGCCTGGATAGAAGGATCAGAGCAGTAACATGTACAAGAGGGAGAAAAGACCCCTTATGACATTCTCCTCTCTGAATGCAGTAAATCTCTACCGCGTAGTCAGACAGCAGGCAGAACCTGCTTACCTACAAGATCAGCAATGAGCAAGAAAACGGAGCTTACAGGAATTTTCGGCTTTCTTTTTAGCCAATTCATGCTAGTTTCAAGGCAAGTCATATCCACCATTGCAGCATAAGCAGAGTGAAGAGGTTTAGGGGAAAAAAAAAATTTTCCTTATTGGATGTAGGTTTGAATAATTTAAAAAAATCCCCCTTTTTTGCCCATGGTAATAAGGTCATCTCCCCTTCAGCAAGGTTTTAGAAGAGAGCAGTTAGCAAACCACCTATGATATGACAAATTAGGAATTAATTACCCTTTTCGTGGCTTTAGCCAACAGAGGAGCAGAATAAAATAAGTGTGAGCTTTCCTGTGCTGTCAGCACCCAAACATGACAAGCATGATATCTTCTTAAAAATGCCAGCACCAGCTTTCTCTCTGCCACTGGTAACATTACATGTAGGCTAATGTCACAGTTGGTGGACTGTTGCCTGCTTGGAGACTAATGATACTGTATAATTTGTGCTGATACATTACACATATACACACACATCTTTTAAAAAATATAATCACATAATGTATTGCATGTTTTAAAGTAGTGTAAAGTAAATGTGATTATTAAAGTATCACTGCAGATAATAACATTTTGTAAATGTTTCATCGGACTGCATGCATGGATAGATTATTCAAATGTTTCTGGAAAATCTTAAAAGAGGAAAAGGAAGGAATACAACTACTTTTTGAGGACAAATTCAAAGAGTAAAAAATGGGAGAGGGAAGGCAATTACAGCTTCTGTAGATTTAGAAAACTCATTTTGCTATTAGGGAAATCACCTGCAAGATAAAGAATCCCCAACACCTATAAACATGTGATCAGATGAGAGATAATGTTTCTGAACTGAATTTTATTATGAAAACGTACTTGCTAAGTATGAAGAAATGTCCTTGTTTAAACAATGGAGTTTTTTGCAGTTTTTCAGTCTTCTAATGCCACCTTCATCCTTTTGCATTCCTGCACCTTTATCTAAATTCAGGAGGTGGTTGCACCTCCGTGGGGACTGTCAGGAGTGCACGGACTCTGTGCTGTTCAGACACCCTGTTCTACCGCTGGAGCACTTGTCCTCAGCTCAGGTAAAGGAGCTGAATAAATTGAACAAACCCAAGAGATATTTAATGACTCCTGGCCACTCTTTCCTTCCAAAACAAAGTTTCTACCTTTTTGCCTGTTAGCAAATGATATTAAAAAGAAAGTGAGAGATCATACTCACAATCCCAAATTCCACAAATGTTTAAGAATATAATTACCATCTTATCAGCCAGAAAAGCACCTCAGCACATTTGTAAAGTCCAGTTTGGAGGTAGTTCCAGTACAGTTAGAGCAGCTAAATACAGTTTCAAGTAATTACTATGCCTGAAGCAAACATTATGCCATACAGATCCTGGAGGAAAACCACTTCCCCTTTCTTATGCAGGTCTATAACTCTCCGTGTTTCTTTCCCTCTGCTTTGTTCTGAGGCAGTGGGAAAAGCAAATGGGAACTCATCTGCCTCCACTTTTGAGGAGACTGATCACATCTCTATATTTTACACCTATTTCTAACTATACAAGCTAAAAGACACAGTCAGAGCCAGTGACCTATTCCTTTCTGTCATCACTCCTAAAATGGGCAGCTAATAATATATTCAGACAGTTTGCTGTAATTTATGAAACAGAAGCAGCTTGTTTTCAAATGTGACTTTAAGCATGAAGCACTAACTATCGGAAAGAATAGCTTTTGACAGGAATTTGATATGGAATTAGGGAAAGCCAATAACCAGTGAACAGAAAGATGTTACTTCTCAGCATGACTTGACCAAATTTTTGCAAGACTAATCTTCCTTTCCTCATATCAAGATTGAATCACTTAAGACATATCATTCCCTTCACTGAATAGGAACAGAACAGAATCACAGAATCACAGAATAGTAGGGGTTGGAAGGGACCTCTGTGGGTCATCTAGTCCAACCCCCCTGCCTAAGCAGGGTCACCTACAGCAGGCTGCACAGGACCTTGTCCAGGCGGG
>Ga0065711_1030787_pt1 | contig 31429 bp, 28 predicted proteins | sample Hoacrofraction12_FD_59098 | JGI IMG/M metagenome (GOLD analysis project Ga0065711, IMG submission 59098) | Hoatzin crop microbial communities from Cojedes, Venezuela - Epithelial fraction 12 v2 (version 2) | ecosystem: Host-associated > Birds > Digestive system > Esophagus > Crop | place... | reverse complement strand
TAAGTAGAAAGAGCTTTCCAACTGGGCATATTGCTGATAAACAGAATAATACAAAAGCATGTGCTACATCATCTAAACTGAGCTTCATTGACCAGCTGACCATTCCGATCTAATGGAATAAAATTCCCGGACCTTCAGCTATGACATCACCACATATTTCATCACTACTGCTAACAAATGCAGGGAGTTTTTATACGCTTTCTCACAAATGAAGGCAAAGAATTCTACTTCAGAAATGCAGCCACATGTAACGGAGCCATGGATACCAATCTTGATTTTACATTCTCTCTTTTGGAAAACACAGGCAGCTTCTCTGCTCAGGACTCCCCTGCTGCATAGTAGGAAGGAGATTAAATCTCTAAGATGCTAAGTGTTAGCATCCAGAGTGCAACTGGGCAAGAGCTCTGCATTATACTCACTTATGAGTGCAAGGAATGGTGTACTAATCCTGAGACCATTCTAGATGTGGGTACTATTTTTACAATATTTGGCTTTTACTCAGCCAGCAACCTAAGAGAATGAATCTCCAAGAGAAAATACTGCATTCATTCAGTTGTGTATGAGTTAGAAGCAGATGCTGAGCCACCAATTGCTTCAGAATTGCTTTAGGAATGGAAGAGCCAACTTCAAAGATTGGCTATGAGATAATCAGATCTTGCATCCTCTATCTCAGCAATGGAATTCTTGGAGAAAAAAAAAGGGGGGGGCCTCTTTCAAATGGAAAGATACAATTTCTATTGATTCCGTGACTGTGTGGAACCCAGACTTTAATACTGCATCTCTTGTTGTGTTACTCCATCTTTTTTTCTTCAGACAGCCTGTATTAGACCTCACAGCTTACCTAACCCCATCTTTAGGCTGTCTATGGCAGAGCTGTCTATAAGCACAGTAGCTGACCAGAATATAATTTGTTACGTACACTTCTGTTTCTTTTTCTGTCACCATCTTAAACTTGGCTAATGAAGCCCAACTTAGCTATGCAGCCCACCTCACAACAGGAGCGAGGGGGGGGAAGAAGGTATAATAACAGGCTTTACAAACCCAAGAAAGAAGTCCCTTTCCAAGAAGAAAACCCCGTAGTTGCTTTGCCAGGGCATAAGTGAGGTGTATCAAAGATAGATCTGCGTGGTTCCAGCTGACAAATGCTGGTAAGGTCAACAATATATCCCGCCTGTGTTTGAATACCTGCTTTTACCTTGTGCACATTCCTTTTCCACATATAGATGCCTAATAACCTACATAATAACCTTTTACTTGTGCATTCAAGCTTAGTCTCTTAGGTCATACTGTTTTCAGGCATTTGTCAGATGAGTCAAGCTTCAAGCTTGGGAAACTTCAGCCAAAAGCTGGTCTTCTCCACTGACCTGAAACATTTATTTGCCAAAATATTGAGCAACTTCTTTCAAAAGGTACTACACTGAAATTCTGTACTGCATCTCCTGACATGTTTTTCCAAGCAGGGAGAACATCCGAGAGGCTTGCTCTTCCCAACATAGGCAAGAACAAACATGCAACTGAACTCTAGAGAGACTTCTCTCACTCATTTAAAATAAAAGCTTCTTTAGCGCTCACTGGTGTTATCCAAGGGAGCACTGTATGAAGTAATGAATACTCTATGAAAAGGATATTTGTACTGCTTAGTTTCTATTCTACCATGTTTTGTTTCTTAAGCACTTAATGAAGAAGAACTGCATGAAGAAATGTATGTCACATCATTCTGCAGCTGCGCTGCACTCCACCTTCATTCTTCAGCATCTAATGAGATCTTTCTGATACTTTGAACATTTTTGCAGCTTTCATTTTAAAACAATTAAAGATTCTCTTGTTATCCTGTTAGCTTTGGCTCTCTCTGCACAACCATCGTGCCATGTATAGAGCCAGTTACCAGACGAGCATGAAAGTCCGTCGCTGATCTCATTGGGACAAATTCAGTTGTTAAATAAAGTGTAAACAGTTCTTTCTGGTTTTAGTGACTCAGCCTTTGACTTATAATTACATTTGGTAAGGTTGCTCTCCAATGGAGGAAGGAAGGGAGGGGGGGAAACTGTGATAATTTAAAAAATTTTCTGACAAGGATATTAGGAATAAGCATGCAGCTACTCAACAGTATCAGCAAAGTCAAATAATGAGCCAATTTTTCCTCAAAATGAGAGGAAGATCTCATTGAGATCAGTGATCTTGGCCACTTTTATTTAACTAACCTTCATTTTACTGCAGTCATTGATTGACACAGGGTAAGCACATTGGTCTGTGTTCTTCACCTTGTCAGCAATCAGCATCGCCACATTTCGAGCTGAATTAAATGTCTTTCCTCCCAAATGTTGTGTTTTTCTTCTCCTTTCTGTCACCACTGCTTACTTCATCTTTGTTCCTACTGAACAAGAGCTTCATCATTCTGGTCTCTATTTCCCCTTTCCTCTCACACCCTACTTGCATAATATGTCTAAAACCATCGTGACTACCAAAACTAAGTCTACACTTTGGTCGTCTCTCACTGAGTTAAAACACCTCCTCCTCCTCATATGTTTGAGAACTTGGCTTCTGCAAATCAGTTTCTTACAGATGGTACTTTCATTTACTGGCACCAATCGGTTACTTAGAAGTATTAGTCATTGGAGATACACATTTTATAAAACTTGTGAAAAATAAGAAAGTAGAATAAACAGGAACATACAGTGACATATTGCCTTGGCTCTTTCCCAGTCTTTTTTCCTCATAAGGACAAATACTAGATAGCTTGCACCATGTATTTGTGTTCAAGTGAGGTTATGATGTAGGCAATTAATTAATATTGAGAAAGTATTAATCCTTTTTTTCATCCCCCAAATGCCATACTTACAGCATTACAGCCTTATTTACAGAGCACTGACACAGACACAGCAACAACGCATTGGACTCATGGTCATCCACAGCTTTCCTGTTTGATCTTGAGCAAGACTTAATCTTTCAGTGCCTTTATCTTCCCCTCCATAAATGAGAACAATATTGGTGCCTACTGTAAATTCGCTGGCATCAGGACTTGCCTGCACTCCTCACACACCCTAGACCCTTCCCCGCCTCAACTCCCTGAGTGCCCTCAGGTGATTACACCAAACCAGACGATCTGAGGAACAGACCTGGGACTTCTCCTGGAAGATGCCATAAAAGACCATGGAAGTTCACACGCGTGCATTTATGCAGCACTACAGCTTAGGCACAGCAAGACAGTCTTGTTCTGTTCTTGTCCTTCCCTGGACCCTTTTCCAGCCTCCAGTGCCTCCAGCACAAAAACCCCCCTTGTAATAGGAAGCCTGAAAACAAACAGAAAACCCCCGCATGTACCTTCACCAAGACCACCCCAATCTAATGCCACTGCAGCCTAACAAGAGTCTGACACGTTCTTCTCATTCACCTTCCATGGACACCCCAGCCACTTTTTCAGCATTTTGTCCACTCTCCCCCAAATCTCTTGGTTTTCCCCTCACTGAATCTGCCCTCTCTGCCCAAGCAGTCGCACAGGCCAGGGCTCTCCCGGGGCTCAGAACCCGCCGATGGCCGGTCTCCCCCTCAGCTCCCACCTGGCCCCAGCTCCTCAAGAGTCTCCTCTCAGCTGCCGCCCCCGTTCCCTCAGCTCGGTCCCGCCCGTCCCTCAGCTGCTGTCCCGGTTCCCTCAGCTCGGTCCCGCCTGTCCCTCAGAGCAGCCTCTCAGCTGCCGCCCCGTTTCCCTCAGCTCGCTCCCGCCTGTCCCTCAGCTGCGGTCCCGGGTCCCTCAGCTCGCTCCCGCCAGCCCCTCAGCTGCGGTCCCGGTTCCCTCAGCTCGATCCCGCCCGTCCCTCAGCTGCCGTCCAGGTTCCCTCAGCTCGCTCCCGCCAGCCCCTCAGCTGCGGTCCCGGTTCCCTCAGCTTCCGCCCCGTCGGCGCCACCACCACCCGCCCGCTCTCTTCCCGCCCCTCCGCTGAGGCCCTGCCCCGTACGGTCGCACCGCCTCCCCGCCATGCGCAAGCGCCCCGGGAGCAGCGGCCCTGCACGGGCGGCCGCGGTTTCCCGCCGCCGCGATGCTCCGAACGGAGAAGGTGCTGCAGCTGCGGGGCCAGCAGGGCCGCTCGGTGCGCGTCGTGCGGGAGCACTACCTCCGCCCCGACGTGCCGTGCCGCAGCGCCCTGTGCCGGGCCGCCTGTCCTCGCGGTGAGGGGGCTGCCGGCGGGGGGCTGAGGGGAGGCAGGGGAGCCCGGGCAGCCGGGCCTGGCAGGGCATCGCCCTGCGGCGGTGGGCAGCTGCCCCCGGGGGCCGTTGTGCCTCAGGCCGCGTCGGCCGGAGCTGGGCGCAGAGGGCGATGCCTGGGCAGAGGCGATCCGCGCGGCCCGGGCAGGCGGGGAGGCCGGACAGGACCCGGCGGGACCGGCTGCGGGGAGCCGCGGTGAAGGAAAGAGAAGCGAACGACGGGAGGGAGCTGGGGAGGAGGTGCGGGCCGGCGCGGGGTCTCTCCTCTGCCCCCCCGAGCCGGGCATGGCCCGTGCTGAGCACCAGCGTGTGGAGTGGTGGTAAAACCAAACGGTACCAAATCAAGGGGGTAGCAAAAGTGCTGCTTCGAAGCAATACTTTAAAAAAGTACTGCTTCAGAAATAAAGGAGGTGTTGAGAAAACTGGAAAAGGAATTGAGAAAGTTGATGGTTACAGGGTTTAACTGCGAGCAGTTCACAGACAGCGATAAAAGGCTGAAGGACTATGCAAGTTTCGCACTTTGCTTTTTAAAAAGGTCTTTTGAAATGCATTAATTTCTGCAGGGTGGTGGTTTGTAGCATGAATTAAGTTCTCTACGTACCTGGTAAGTATTCTTAGAACGGGGCCAAGCCGTTTTCTTGAAGCAATTGTATTTCTGCACCAGCAGTTACTGCTGTTAAGTAGTTAAATGTCGGTGCCTGTGTTACATGGGGCCATGTCAGACGTGGGGAGACTTCCAGCCCCTGGGATGTCTAGGGGTGTTGTTTTTACAATACTGTTACAATACTAGTTTTTGCATACTGTGGTGCTGTTACGTGAATCGTCATGTGACTTTTGGTTGACATTTCAGGGTTTTTTCATGGTGAAATAGCACAATTTATTTGGCACAAGAAACTGACTGGCAAATAACGAATGTAATATCCAGCCTGTTTAAACTGACCAAACTATTTTCTTACCTAAAAGAAAAGATTGAGAGCTTTACCTTTTTTTTTTCTTCTTTTGAACTGTAGTTGATACAGATGTCACTTTCAGTTTAGGTGCTTGTTGCAAGTGAGGGCAGAGAGTATTGTATTACTGCTCTCTAGGATGTCAGTGGTAGGGATATTACTGCTCCCAAAAGTATTGCATTTTGTTATGAATTCCTTAAGGGTACATTACAGGCACATACCAGAAAAAAAGTCTTACCTCTCTTTTCATGCCTAACTTCCCCTCTTCTGGATTTAAGTGTAAATTGTGCTGTAGAAGAGTGTCAGAACATGTCCCTTTGTCATTATTCTAGGTAACTCAGAGGTGAGGTGAATATTTGTTTTCATTCCTGACTCTGCACAGTGTGCTGAGCAAACTTATTTCATGCACTGTGAGGGACTGCCTGCATAAATCACATCTACAGACAGTGGCGGTGGTGTGCTGCGCCTACTTAGATGTTGTTCTGATTTAGATGTATAGGTTAGGCAAGGATAGCTTAATATGGGCAGATTACATAAATCTTCAAGTGACATTTCACTTTTAATGCTCTTCTGAATTATTAATAAATATTAGCTTTCTTGTATGCATTCTGCCATCATCCATTATATGCCTTCAGTGTGAGCCGGAGCCACGTTACTGTGTGCAGAATTGTGCCTACTGGATTCACACTTCTAATGATTGCAGTTAATAGACAGATGGTCCTGTGTCAGGTTCTAAGAAATACATGAAAATAACCCAACTTGTCAAGATCTATGTACTTTTGTTATATATAATTGGCCTGCACTACAGTAAGTTCAGCAGTTCAGTGTTTATAATATCATAAGGGATAAGTAGACATGGAAAGAAAATACAGTGGAGATCCCCGCTACCCAAAACTTTATTGGGCAATCTTTGAAATATTGAGAGCAATTAAACTCATTAATTTTGAAGTACTTTTTAAGATGTCATCTGTGATGGGTTGGATGTGGTATTCTGATGGCATATTCCTAAAGGATGGAGTCTTTTTAGAGAAGATCAGCAGTGATGATTCATAGTTTATATTCAAGACCATCTTCTCTTTGTGGTAGCACAGCTTTTCTCCACGTGTACCCTTACCTGTATTCTTTTATGTAAAGATATAGAAAAAGAGCCTGCTGGATAATGTTGAATAGAGAGATCTGTGGAAGCAGTGTAACAGAAGTACCCGTAATTCCACACCCTTTGAAAATTCTGTGAAAAGATGTTCTGTGGCAGATGTATGGTCTCCTTTTTTTCATATGAAAGTAGAGAAAAAAGGACTGTTATCCAGACTCTTGAAGTTATATCCTTTTCATAATGAAGGTGGATCTTTTTTACTCATTTGGATAGAATTTGCACCAAATTTTGGCATCAGTGGATGCGAAAGGGTTCTGTCAGGAATTTTAGAGATTGTACCACAGAATTGTACCCTAGTAGTCATAAATTGTTTCATCAGAAAAAGACGTATGTATACCTTTGAAGATACACAGCTCTGATTTCCTGACGTCTGAAAGTATTTTTAAGAAACCAGTATTGCAACTGAAAGTTTAAACCTATAAACTCTGAATTATATTTTAGATGGCAAATTGTTATCGGATGATGTTACTCATTATGTTGTCCCTGACTGCAAGGTTGTTCAAGATTACCTTGAGATTCTCGAGTTTCTGGAGCTGAAAGGTATTATTTTCATGCAAACAGCATGTCAAGCTGTGCAACATCAAAAAGGACGCAGGTACTTATCCTATAATAATTTACTTTTGGTTTAGATTGAAATAAAGATACAAACTTTGTAAAAGGTGTATTTAAGCACAGTAACCCGAAGTCAGCAAATATACTGAGCTTAATTTGGTTTTAGGTCTTTCAAGTATCCTAATATAATTTTACAGAAGGGGAAGAACCGTGATCCTTTGTGATCCATGGACATCAATGCCTGTCATAGTTTTCACTTGACAGGACTGGTATTAAACCTGTAGCATTATTAACTAATCAGATGGCTTGCGACAGGACTTAAGGAGACTTTGCAGTAACACTGTTTTGTATGCCACAGCTAGTTCACAGACATGTTTTTGGTTTGCTGTATTAAAGATTGAGCACTTGTCTTTGGGGAGCAATTAATACTATTATATGGTACTTATGTTACCAGACATTAACCTGTGTATTGCCGTAAGTTATGTTTAAACATCAGAAGCTTTTCTAATTTCCCTTATGAATGCTTGTTAGGTTTTATCATCAATGGTGTAGTTTAATGAATGCATTTCTTAGTGCATGACAGTACTTTTCTTTAAGTTTTTCAGCAGTATTTGCATCTGGAGTTAAAATAGCATGATCGAAAGAAAGCACAAATCTATATTTATCTTTTTTGTATTCCAGACAGTACAACAAGTTACGAAATCTAGTAAAGGATACCCGGCATGACTGTATTGTGTTTGCTAATGAATTCCACCAGCAGTCTTATTTGCCAAGAGAGAAGGGAGAATCCATGGAGAAATGGCAGACCAGGTTTGTTTTAACTTGTGTAGTACTACGCTGGACAACATTGTCACATTGTATGTAGGAATATTAGCGTGCATTGAATATGTAAGAGTTCATATTCTTGCTCTGCTTGCCTCTGGAACAGTTCACAATAACTGAAAGTCTAGATTGTGCTTTTGTGATTAAGAAAGTGTCGACATTGTTTTCTTAGGAACATGGACCAAAAATGTACTTAATTGAATGCAGTAATGCTAAAAAAAAAGATGGATAATTTTGAAGTTACACAGCCATTTTAAAGAATGTTTTAGCATAATAGATAGATCACGCACGCATTATTGGACTGTTAGGTGTCGTGTTTGATAGCCTGCAAACACCAAAGCACTGCAGTTCTGGAGGTTCCAACTTGCTTTTTACCAGCTGTCATTCAGAGGAACAGTACTTTGTGTTGCAGCTAGGCGACATGTGGAGGTACTGGGGAGGAAACATTTTCTTTTCCTGTGTCCTCTTGGTGCTCATGTATGGCACATAAAAATTTTTGCAGATACAGGGTTTGTGTAACTTTGTTGTATATATCTCAAACGTACGTGGTTAAACCAATATCTTGTTCATAGAAAGCCTGCAAGTGTCTTGCAAGTAGCGAATGAGATATGCCAGAAATCTTATTTCAAACTTTGTTTTTCTAGGAGTATTTACAATGCAGCAGTCTGGTACTATAATCACTGCTTGGGTCAGATGCCAGTTGTTATGGTAACAGAAGATGAAGATGCTATCAGGCAGTACGGAAATGAAACAGAAGGAGTGTTTGTGATTTCCTTCAAGGTAACATGCCGGTAAAATAGAAGAAGGTTTCCCTTATGCTGCAGTAAAATAATGAAGCAGGTGCATTAAAGCCCTATGTATAGTGCAAATCATTTCAGAGTTTACCTTTAAGAAAACTACAACGCTAATTAGTGTCTTCATTTTTCAAAGAAAGCAAAGATGTTGGTCATGTGAATGTCATAAAAAAGGTGACAGTGAGCAAACCAGAGGACTGAAAAGAAGAACAGCAGCATTAAAGATAGAGGTCACCTTTCTTAGGAGCCCTTTTCATTCTTTTCCTGGTTTTTAAAGAATTTGGCGTTGATAAATAATAATGTTACTTCAGCCGGCTGTCTAAATCTGTAGTGCAAGCAGTCCATAAACAGCTGTAACCCAAATATCCATCAGCATTATTCTTCGAGTTCACTTTAGCCTTGACTACTTAGGATACAGTGATGCATGAGAAGAGAACTGATTCTTCATTTAGTTGTTGATCTCTGATACCACTTGTATTCAGTGGGATACGTGGATGGGATATGTTTAGCTGTGGAAGGACCTTGAGTAAAACCAGGACCAGACAGCTTTACCTTAAAGCTATGTAAAAATTATGATGCTTGGTTTTTTAATTGCTATAAGGTAATGGGAAGTGGTCCAGATGTAGCCTACAAAATCATATAAAAAGTGTCAAAATAATAGTGGGTTGCCAGTTTGATGATTCTGTGATGGCAGTGTACAAGAATTGTGTAGCCTAGATGGGGTATATCCGTGGTAAAAGTGTAGGATACTGTCTTAACAGTCGCGTCTCCTTTGTTGTATTTAGCAAATGAGTTAGGTTGAATCTGGAAGAAATCTGTGATTTTTAGAGCAGACACATCATTACCACTTGGAGATGCCATCTGAGTACAGCATATGAGACAGCTCTTGTCCATTATTTGCTTTCCAAATGAAGCCTTACTAAAAGAACGGTGTCCTCTGAATACCTCTATGTTTGTTTATATACGTGCATACAGAATTACTTGGATAACTTTTGGCCTGACTTAAAGGCTGCCCATGAGCTCTTTGACTCTATACTTCAAGCTCGGCGTGAACGGGAGAGTGAAAGCCAAGAAAACAATGGAAAAGAATATGCTGAGCACTTACCTGTGGAGATATTGGAGGCTGGGATCAAATCTGGAAGATATGTGCAGGTACTTTGATATATAGAGAGCGTACACAGAACAGTGCAGTCTTGCGCTTGGTCCCCTTAGTTACCCGAATTAGACTGATTAGATAAAGAAATATTGCTATAGTAGGAAGAGGGAAGGAAAATAAAGTAAAGGTAAGAGGATGGAAGGGATTAGGAGTCTCAAAATACTTCCCTACTTCATCTTACGAACATGTGGGTTTTTTTTCCTCTTGGAGAAGGAAAAATGAGGATTTGTTATTGAGGATCTTAAATTTGCTATGGATTTTTCTTCACGTTGGGATGTGGTATACCTGTAAATTGAGAAACTGTGTGTGATATGAAGCAGCTGTATCTCATTCTTAAATATAAATAATGCTGTACAAGGGCAGCATTTCTTGCTTCATTTGCACGGACACTGCCTCTCAGTCAGTGAAATTAATCTATGGTTTTATGGCTGTTCAGGACCTTAATTTGGATGGTTGGTGGACAAGTGTCCTTCTCTTAAAAATAGTTTAAATAATTAGAGGTAGCAATTTGTTCCTTTCTTGACAATTTCAGCAGCAAGGCAAGAATAGAACGTGAACAGAAAGACTGAGGTTTTTCCTTCTCGTAGTAATAACTCCAGATTCCTTGTTAAGGCAGGCAGCGAAAGTAATCTTACACTGCCTGAGCTTTGAATAAAAGGACCTTTACCAGCTTAAAATTAAATTGAGTATTGAACAGGACATACCATTCTTTTCCAGGAGTGGGTACTTGAAAGTTCTGCATTGTACATTCTTCCTTCATAGAGAGAACAGTTATGCTCATAATAACCTACATATCAATAAAAACTACTAATTTATGTAAAAATAACTGTAAAATGAAATATTTTCTACTTTAAAGTTCACTATTTAGAGGTGTGACTATTCCATTCTGTTTATTGGTTTGTTGTTTTCTTTCAGGGTACACTGAGTGTCAATAAACACAGAGCGCAGCTGGAAGCTTTTGTTCGACTTCAGGGATTTGGCAGCAAAGAAACAGGTGAAAAGACAATGAGAGGATTTACTCAACGCCTTTTTGACACTGTCGGTGCTTTTTACACAAAGCCATGTAGCCATATGCATGTAGCTGTTCAGTTATTAAATAAGGTGAAGGCTAAGATACTCCAATGCTTGGATGATTTTCATGGGACAGAAAGGAGGCTGAAGATTAACCCAGAGGGTGGGCCTCGTGAGAAACCAGTATGCTTAATGTCTGCCTTGCTCTTTCTTAGCACCTTTGGCCACGTTTTGGACTCCTGTTGTACCAGGAGTTTCCCTAGACCTTTTCTGGTGTTGAAAACTGATGAAAATTGTTATCTCTGTGCTTTTCTCTAAGTTCAGATGACCACACATTTGGCTGAAAGAAGTGCTTGCATAGGTGTTGGCAGGATTAGGAAGCTGGTCATCGTGAACATAGTAGGAAAAATGCCTGTAGGATCAGATTGGAACACCAGTATTGTCTTTCTGCTAGGAGTTAGTAATAAATACCTTCGAAGGAATAGCCCATTATCCTTGCGCAGATATATTGTCCCAACTTTCACTAACAAGTACTTTCAAATGTTCCTGTGACAGACCCTGCAGTCAAACCAGTGTTCAATATACTAATCCTTTTTAAAAACTTGTTTTATTCTGGACCCTGCCCAGAATCCTGTGGCAGTGGTTTCCACAGTTTAACTGTGTTGTGTGTTTTTAAAGCTGCTGCCTAAGAACAATGAACTCCTTCTAGCCTATGGTGCTTTTTATTCAAGAGTTCACTTACAGAATTGATTAATATCTCCTTTTAAAAAGAGGGAAAGGTTTTAATTTTCTTGCAGTGTTAATTACTTGCCAGTAGTCCTTTTTGAAAGAAATCATATTGCAAATGTCATTTTCTGTTATTTCAGCAGAATGCTGCCAAGAGTGGAGGGATTTGATTTTTTTCTTTAGCAGTTTAAAGTTCTGTTTCTTTTTGTTTTAAATTTAGAACTTCAAAGTGACATCCTCATTTATGGGGCCAGAGCTCGAAACCGTGCAATCCATGGTGACGTGGTAGCTGTGGAGTTACTACCTCTGCCTGAATGGAAAGGAAGGACTGTCGCCCTTTCTGAAAACGAGACGGAGGACAAAGCACCTGCAGACACCACTGGGGACCCTATGCCCACAGGTAGAGTAGACAGCGTGTTACAGCGTTTTGTTAAGATTACCGCACTTCCTTGGTCCAAGCTGCATTGTACTTTTCGCTATATAGTCGCTTCCCTCGATTTCTGTGATTGTCACATTTTTTGCACTACAGTAAATTTGAAGTGATTATCCCAAATCAAAGCATTCTAACCTATCCCAACAAGAAGGCCACTAGATTCTTCCTACATGTGAACCCGCCTTTTTTTTTTTTCTTGTAGTTATTCCAAACTGAATATTTTAGGAAGATACTTTGCAACCTAAATGCATGCTGTCACTCTTCACAGCTCTCCAAGAGACGAACTGCCATTCTAATGCAGACCAATTTACCAGAGTGTGGGCGCAAGTCCTCCGCTATCACTGTTGATTGTACAGAAAGAGAACAGCATCCTTTTAATTTCTTGATGACAAATAATGTTCACAATGGCATTTTTTTTTGTTAGGAGAAGTATCCAGCTCCCATTATAATGTGACATACCTGTGTATCATGGGAACTTAGAGTCTTATTTGAAAATATTACTCTGCAGGTATAGCTATGTCTTCAGTATACTTTTAAGTCAGAATTAAAAGTTGTAGGTGGTCAATTCTCTTTCTACAAGAAAATGCTGTTTGATTTTGATCTTTGCTGTTAAAAAATATCTGTATTTTTTATTAGAATTTGCTACACTTCAGTAGTAGTGGGAATCTCTCCAAATAATTTGGACTGAAATCTATACAATGAGCTAGTCTCCACATAAATAAAAGCTCATTAAAATCTGGCTGTGCCAACGGTAATTTATAACAAACTGGTATTGTTGTCTGCATACCATATGTTGTTAGCAATTGTAATACAGATTTGTGGACGCATTAGTTCATATTACAAAGCAATGAATCTTCTGTACCTCCCACATATTTGCTTTCATCCTGTTTAACTCTTTAATGTACAGCCAACAATGTTGCTTATTAAAAGGTAAAGTTGTTGGAATCATTCAAAAGAACTGGAGGGATTATGTGGTTACATTCCCCTCTAAAGAAGAGAGCCAGTCCCAGGGCAGAAATGCTCAGAAAATCCTTGTTACACCTTGGGACTACCGAATTCCCAAAATCCGGATCAGTACCCAGCAAGCTGAAGCATTACAGGTAATTTGTCAGAATTGTTTCTCTATTCTGTGTTCCTACAAAATTTGTGGGTGTTACATGCTCTAATTGTTTTCCTTGGCAAAAACATGGGTAAAACTATTAATAAAGTTAAGTCTGTGAGAGTAGTTCAATTTCTGCCATGAAGGAATGTGTTCAGTTTCTGTCAGAACTTGTGTCACTTGCAAGAGTTCTGGATTTGGGCCACCGTCCAGGTACCCTGAGCATTTGTATAGTATTTGCTTCGGTTATTTTCCTGATAAATTAAAGGTCATATTAGGGGTATAACTTGTAATATCCCTTGTGGCTTTATTGGATCTATGACTACATTTAACTTTGAGGAAGGTAGTAAGGGGAGCTGTTCGATAAATAATGAATTGTGATGACAGGACAAGGAGTAATGGCTTTAAACTAAGGGAGGGTAGATTTAGACTAGATACAAAGAAGAAATTGTTTACCATAAGGGTGGTGAAACCCTGGCACAGGTTGCCCAGAGAGATGGTGGAGGCCCCATCTCTGGAAATGTTCAAGATCGGGTTGGATGGGGCTCTGAGTAACCTGAGCTGGTTGAAGATGTCCCTGCTCACCGCAGGGGGGTTGGGCTAGATGACCCCTAAAGGTCCCTTCCCACCCAAAGCATTCTATGATTAGCCTGCTATTGCTGTAGAAAGAAGAAACATGGTTTTGTTCATTCCTAGCTGCTTTTACCTTGTAACATGAAGTACTTCTTCACAGAGGTACATTCCAGTTGTGTCTTTTCTGGTGTAAGAATATTTGTGTACATCTCGTTTTTGCTTTTATTTTTTTATACTGTAAGATAGAGATTCTCTGTCATTGACCATATATCAAATGGGTCTTTGATCAGGAATTAAATGTAATTCTCAGTATTTGTTTAGATGCATCTCATTGTGGGTTTCTTTTTCCTTGCTATGATGTTTTTAGAGTTGCCAGTCTCTGTGGATAGCATTGTTTGCCCCTGAAGGAGTATTTGTATTGATCGATTGTCAGGAGCAGATTGCTGTTCTGACAGAATTGTCTTGCTGCAGGAGTATAGAGTTGTTGTGCGCATTGATTCTTGGGAGTCAACTTCCATGTATCCAAATGGACACTTCGTGAGAGTCCTAGGAAGGATTGGAGATCTGGAGGGGGAAATTGCAGCTATTCTGGTGGAGAACAGCATTTGTGTTGCCCCTTTCTCAGAAATCCAGGTTAGTATTTGTGATTAGACATGTTCTTTTCTGTTGATTTCCAGGGTCTTGTTTCTCAAAGAGGGAGACCCTCGTACAGCTGAATGGCTTACTTGCCAATGGGTTTTTGAAAGCTGAAAACGATTCATAGGTTATTTTTCCATAATTCCTTTTGGATCAGTGGTTCTATAGTACTACACATTTTCAAGTCAAGAGTGATTTTAAAATATGTTTGCTGTGTGGAGAAGATTACAAACTCTTAGTTCTAATTTGAAGTAGACTTTTAAGATCTATATACTTTATATGTCCTATATATACATATATATATATATATATATCTTTAGTATGTGTTTATGGTACAGTTCTTAAAGGCCTGGACCTACTGGAATCACTGTCTTAAATCCTTTTGTCTTCAAGCAGTAGAGAAACCAGCTCTCATAGATAACTATTTTGATTATACCTACAATTAATTGAAAGAAAAAGAATGTAAAAAAACCCAATATGCAATGGTTATGTTTGCCAGAGCTGCAATATCACCACAATTATATCAGTTATTAATAACATGCATAGCATCCTTTTCAGTTCTGTCTCATACTTTCCATAAAGTAAATGTAATAGACTGACTTGGAAAATGCAAGGAAAGAGGAATTTGTCTAGGATGAAAAGGTACACAAAACAATTAACAGTGTAGAAAAGGAAAAGCTAATTAATTTGTTGTCTTCTTTTTATAGAAAAGATATAAATGTATATTCATCAATAATGTTTTTGTATAGATGAATGAAATGCCCCTGAGTTCTTCAGAGAATCCTTGGAAAGTGCATCCCAAGGAGGAAAAGAAACGTCTCGACTTGAGAGATACGCACTTGATATTCAGCATTGACCCAAAAGGCTGCGAGGATGTGGATGACGCGCTCTCCGTTAGAACTCTGCCTAATGGGAATCTGGAGTTAGGTGTCCACATTGCAGATGTAACCCATTTTGTGGCAGCAAATTCTTACACTGATGTTGAGGCCAGAGCAAGGTAAATTATTTTCTAAAAATTAGAAAATTTATGGCGCTTAGAAGTTTGTGAATCTACCTTAAGGAAACATTGAGAAACATTGGAAGGAAGGAAACAGTCTTTCTTCTTTCATGCCATGGAAACAGCTTATTAAAAATAATATATAACTAATGGGATTCTGCTTTTATTTGGATAAAATAGGCCTGCTAGTGAAGAAGCTGCTTTCTGATGTACTGATTCACCCTTTTACTATGAAATTGCTCTTTTCCACAAAGTTATGATTTATCTTTCCGTAATCACTGCTGTTTGCTTTATAGTCTACTTTAACATTTGTGATTTGAAGTATTTGCAAACCCCTTGTTTGTATTCCAAGGGGGATGAATCTTCACACAGAACACCCACCAAATGGAGTTAAATCTTACCTGAATTGAATTCCAGGGGTATTTAGCAGGCTTATGTTTTAATATTCAGTCTTGTGTTTTAATATGCCAAACATTCCTTTTTGTTTTATTTATTGCCACTCTTTTGAGCTTAAACTGCTGAATCACTTTATGAAATGCATTCTTTGTAGATGCAAAGAAATGTAAACTGTATAGCCAGCAGAGGTGTTTGGTATGGCCGTTAAATGGCCTCTTCTTCGCTGAGTGTATTTTGTACAGCCGTAGTTCTGGCCTTAATAGCAGTTGAAGATACCAAGGAAGGCAAAATTAGCTTGTACTATACAAATAGTTATTTAAATAATTTGAGTTTGGTGTTGCATACGTGTGGGTTCTGTAAGAATAACCTTTTGAAAACATGCTATGTGTCTTGTTTTGCTGAAGTTACACTTACACTGCAAACTGCTTGGGAGATGCACGCCAGTGAGTCCTTGTGAGAAGAACAGTAAATATATTTTATTCCTCAGGGCAACAACTTACTATTTAGCAGATCGTCGTTATGACATGCTGCCCTCCGTCTTGAGTGCTGACGTGTGCTCTCTTCTTAGTGGAGTCGATAGGTAAGATTTTGTAATGCTTCTGAGGAAAGAGATTTTTACAAGTAATTTAATTATTGCTACCAGCCTCTGTGTTTATCAGTTGGTTGGATGTTTTTGCATTGTTACTAAATCCTGGACTGAGGGAGTAGTGTACATTGAAAAATACCTTTCAGCTCTACCACAGTTAGGTAGGGTGAATGCTCTGCAATACTTTTCCCTGCCAAAACGTGAATATGCGCTGAAGCATTTTGTTTGAGCAGAGCAATCCAGCTGAACTTCGATGTCATCCATGCAAGATTCAAAGCATAACATGAAATCACTGAGAAGATTGAGGTTGGAATTTTTCTTTAAACAAGAAAAACTCATTCCTGAAATCATTAGTTGTTGGCACGTTACCCCATTAGAAGAGCTCTTGTAATATTTATCTTTCATCATTGCTGAATCTTTTCTTGGATGAAATTTAACTGCTGACAGAATAATTCTGATGCAAAAGCAAGGTTTCCTACCTGCATGAGCCCCGCTGAGGTTTTCAGAGAGCACCGTGGATTACATTTCACGTAGACTTTTTTTTCAGCGGGAGTTAACACTGGCTGCTAAATGTCCAGCGCTGTAATTCCATGATCAGTTGTATAGGGCATAACTCAGTATTGCTGCTGAGAAGGGGAGAGTGAGGGCGATTCTTCCCAACTCTGCCCCCATCACAGATTCCCAGTGCTGCGTTTAGGCTGGCCCTAGCACCCGTGTCACCGTATGATAAACTGATTTAGCAGGGGGGGGTGGGGTGGTGGAATTAATTTTGTTATTTTTTTTCCACAGATTGTGAACACTTTGTGGGTGCTCAAAAATGTTACCTTACGTTACCTGTTCCGTAGTAACTGCTTTATGCACTTGCTCTTTGAATTATTAGTTACTATTTGTAAGTGAAGTAGTAGGGAGTCACAAAAAGTTGAAATACAGTATTATACGATGATTATCTCGTCCTCCCGTCATGTTTACCCATAATCTTAGGAATTTGCTTTGTATTTAAACAGCAGCCTCAAGGTGAAGGCATCTGTGTTCTTTGCTTGTTTTTTCGCAGGGGTTTCAGTCTGCAGTGCGTGCGCCCATGTGAACGGTGACGTGTTTTACTGTTGTCCTATTCCTCAAACATGCATTACCTTACTTTATTGCAATTTAGAGGGTTAGTTGCCTGGCTGGCATGAGGATGTGCAGGGTGCAGATATGTTCATTGTGGACACATCTGACAAATAAAAATGAATAAAAATAACTGTTGCAGTGTAGCTGTGCTTTAAAATAGATGTGGCCTTATATCTTAGGGGTACTCTGCCTCAAGAGGTGGACTGAAAATACTGCTGGCATAGCTGCTGCTCGTTTTTGAAGTTGTGATACATGAGACTGTAAGGCAAGTGCATTAATTAGTGACATTGTTGAGCACTGGTTTGTTTTATGAAGAAAAAGATGCTCCCAGTAAAAAAAACAGAATGAAACTTGTAAATTTGTGAACAGTTGGATCTGCTTGAAATGACAGTTCAAGTCAACCAGAACTATGTATAGAGTTGTGATCTTATCTTTCAGGTATGCTGTAAGTGTCTTGTGGGAACTCGAAAAAGAGTCCTATGAAATGCTGAGAGTCTGCTACAACAAAAGCATCATTCGATCTGCGTACAAGCTAGTTTATGAAGCAGCCCAGGGGCTGTTAGATGGAGACACAAGCGTTGCTGGTGATATCCCGGAACTGAAAAACCTGGACGAAGTAACTAGACAGAAGAAGTTGGCTGAACTGATCTGGGCAATATCAAAACTCACCGATATAGCACGACTTGTTAGAGCTAAGCGGGACAGCTGTGGTGCTCTGGAACTAGAAGGGGTAGAAGTCCGAGTGCAACTGGATGATAAAAACAATATCCATGATCTCATCCCCAAGCAGCCGCTGGAGGTGCATGAGACTGTGGCGGAATGTATGATTCTTGCCAACCACTGGGTGGCAAGAAAGATTGCAGAAAATTTTCCTCATCAAGCTTTGTTGCGTCAACACCCTCCACCACGACAGGAATTTTTTACTGAGCTTCGAGAATGTGCCAGTGCCAAAGGTTTCTCAGTAGACACACGGTATCTTTTATTACTTATTTTAAGCACTTTAATTAAAGTTAAGCAATTAACTATTTGGCTATGTTATCGTCACAAAGCATTACAGTTCTCAGTATGAATGTTAACAGACACTGCATAGCAGTTCTTAAAGAATATTTTACTGTGACCTTTCTGTAAGTGGGAGATGAAGCTCTAAACAAGAGAGGCTGCCCACATTCTGCTGGCTGGGCTGGAAGTGGCAGTAACTGAATAATATTAGACATACCCAGAAAGAGTCTGTTCGGTCCCTGCGTAGTGAGTGAGCTCTGTAATAGCCTTGCTTGCAGCATATGTCTTGTAACAGTAGTGTAAGAGAGTACATGTCTAAATCAAGTTAATTCTGTGCAATATAGTCATGTTAAGTGACTCAAAATCGTTCAGAATGACTTTGTGAAGATATTATGAGAAGGCTGTGAGCTTCATCGCCCTGGGAGGCACCATTTCTGGACATCAGAGTGCGATGGGTGTCAGCAGTGCCTCCTTTTACGTGGCCGTCCCCTTCTGTGCAGCACGTGTGCTCTCCTGTAGAGAACAGGTTTTCGGCCAGCTCGCCGCCTGTTTTGCGCAGCATGGAATGGGATTTTGCTCCAGTCCTTCTTGGTTTTCCAGGCTGCAGAAGACAGGCCTGTTTCCTGACAGACCCAGGAAAACTGGAGTTTTTTTCTGAACATTTTTCTAAAGCAGAGCTGTTACTAAATGGTGTTGAACGTTTTAATACCATTCTGCTTGTCATTCATGTTTTTATATTAATAACTATTAATTTTTATGTGCTTTTGTATGCTATTTTTAACTATAAGCTATTAAGATCAGGGATAGCATAATTTTCTTCAGAGTTAATGTTTTTTTGACAGGTCTAACAAAGCGTTGGCTGAGTCTCTGGATAAAGCACATGACCCATTGGATCCAATTGTAAATAAACTGTTGCGATCTATGGCCACTCACGCGATGTCTAACGCATTGTACTTCTCCACTGGCTCTTGTCCTGAGGAAGAGTTTCATCATTATGGTATCTGGTCACTTCATTTTTTATGCTGCTCCTGTGGTTATTTCTGAAATGGTGGGTGGGAGGCAGTTGATTCCTCCGATTGCTTCACACCGCTTCCTGTTTTATTTGTAGGACTCGCCTTAGAGAAGTACACTCATTTCACTTCTCCGATTAGAAGGTACGCTGACATTGTTGTCCACAGACTGCTGACGGCAGCAACTCTGAATGAAACTGAAGGAGATGTTAAAGATAGTGTATTCAGTAATAAGGATCTTCAGGAACTGTGCAGACACATTAATAGCAGAAACCGGGTAAGATGGTCACTGCGCGTGTCTCCGGGTGGCTGTATGCCGCCCGGCGGAGTGGGGTACCGCTCCTGACTGCGGCTTTTGGGTACTACAGCGACACAGTATCACTCTTTTTTTGTTTATAATGCTTTGGGGTTTTTTTTAGTTAATCATCAGTTTTCTTCTGAGTGGTAGTAAAAGTAACTTCATACTTCACCTGTACTACACGTAGGATTTTGTTTTAGATGTAGTTTTTCTAGGGGGATGGGCAAGGGATTAAGTAATAGGAAAAAGAAATGATGGAAATCAAAGCCAAACAAGCTTGTTGAAATATTTATTTTGGTGGTTTTCTCTTCCCTTTTTGTGTGGGGTGTTTGCAGGCAGCCCAGCATGCTCAGAAACAGTCGACTGAACTCTTCCAGTGCATGTACTTCAAAGACAAAACGCCAGAAACAGATGAGCGCTGCATAGCAGATGGCGTTATTTACTCAATTCGAACAAACGGTGTGCTTGTTTTTGTACCAAGGTGAGTTGATTAGAGCTTGGGCTGAGCTTAAAAATAAGACAGTGGTGTTACTGGAATGCTGTGAGAGTGCTCTGGTCCTTGGGAAAGGAAGTGTTTGTAGCGTGGCCTGGTGTGGACCGATGACTGCGGTTTAGATTTTTGTTGCAATCACAAGGAGTGCTTTGCTGTGCGTCGACTCTGAAAAGGAGTTCCGTGAGGAAGTGGTAAGGCTGGGCTGCACACGATCCATTTATGTCAAAACCTTACAAGGACGTTTTTTGCCCAAGCAGCTGCTAGGGCAGAACAATGACTGGAATATCCCCCCCACTTCCCTCCCCCTTTTTCTTTTTCAAATAATAGAAAGTGATTTTCCAAATCACAAAGCCATGCATTCCTCAGCGCTCTTTTCCTTCACTGCAGACTGTAGTTTCTGCAGGCCGGGAGCTCCTTTTGCTCAGCCACTCCTCGCAGGGAGCAGGGAAGCGTAGCAGAAACGTTTGCATGGTGCTGTGTATGGCAGTGAGGCTCTTCTAAGTGCCTATATCTCAGCCTCTGATTTATCCAAGCAGAAATAAAACTCTTTGCATGAGGCTAACATTATTTTCCAATTTATGAGCTGTTAAATCTGTGGTTTGAAGTATATTAAATGTGTTCTGCTTATGTTATAAATTGACAAGTGAATGATGTAAGAAGGGACTAGTCACAGAATCATGGAACGGTTTGGGTTGGAAGGGACCTTACAGATAACCCAGTTCCATCCCCCTGCCATGGGCAGGGACCCCTTCCACCAGCCCAGGGTGCTCAGAGCTCCATCCAATCTGGCCTTGAGCCCTGCCAGGGAGGGGGCAGCCACAGCTTCTCTGGGCAGCCTGGGCCAGGGCCTCACCACTCTCATCATAAAGAATGTCTTACATCTAGTCTACATCTCCCCTCTTTCAGCTTGAAGCCATTACCCCTTGTCATGTCACTCCATGCCCTTGCAAAAGGCACCATAGAGCTGGAAAGCAGTGCCTCTCGTAGGACTTGGCCAGCTCTTCCAGCTGGGGGAAGAGAACTACCATTCTTTTCCCTTAGTGGCTCTGGACAGGTTGGATTAGTTAATGGTCTCTGTGCGTTACTGGCAGCGACACTGTCTGCCCAGCTAGCTAGCAGGTATGAGAAGTGTAGGCATAAGAACTCTCCTTTAAAAAATAGAAACAAAAATCAAAGACCATTCTGCAGGGATGTGAAGTAAAGCAACCTGTTACATGAACGCCCTGGACTTCCATGCATACAGCTGCTTGATCCTGGCCCCAGACAGAGCTGGGCTGTGAACCAGCTCGCAGTAGGCCTGTCGTCTCCAGCCCTCCAGATGGTTTGGCCTGGAAGCACGGCTGAAGAGCCAGAGCCTGCCTGGCCCAGAGAGGCCGCCTTCCACAGAATCCAGGGCAAGCATGCTGCTGCTCTGCAAGTAACTTTTTTTTTTTTTTAATGGAGGACTGTTTCCTCACATCACTGTCTGGAAAAACCCGTAATGCTGCTCTTCTATCATCTGGCCGTTCCAGGCTCCACCCAACACACGAGATAAGGGATCACTGACTGTATTTTGCTTTCTTTTCGCTGCTTTCGAAACACCTCAGTGTCCCTGAAGCAGGATTATCAGGCCACAGCTTTGCCCTTTCATGCTGCTTTTATATAACCCTTGCCAGCCTTCTGCTGATTTTGAAATTAAGAGAACTGATAAGGGTGAAAATTGTTAGAACAGCTTCTGTCTGCTCCTCTGCTTTTTTGTAGATATGGCATCAAAGGTGCTGCATATATGAAAAACAAAGAAGGCTTAGTCATCTCTTGTCAAGGTGATAGGAGCTGTGAGTGGAAGCCTGGATCACTTCATCGCTTTCAGAATAAAATTACTTCCACTACAACTACTGGAGAATCAGTTACATTAAGCCTTTTCGATCACATTACAGTGAGTATTTAATCTGAAGGAAGCAAAAGGAAATAGCACTAGCAGAAATTAAGTGACTTTTATATTGCTTTTAAGGTAAAAATACTCGTGCAGACTTCCCGCTGCCATGCTGACACGATCAAGCTTGAAATAATCAGGAACGCACCATACCAGACGTCGGACACCGAGGTTTCCCAGAAGAATTGCCACGTGGTGAAATCTGACTTAGTAAAAGCAGTCAGTCGGTCTGCAGAAGCCACCCAGCGTGCCCAGGAACAAGCAAGAGCTGAAGTACTGGATGAAGACTACCAGAAGTACTGCCAGACCAAGGGAGCCAGCTTGTACCAGCTGCTGGAGGAGATCAGGGATTTGGCACTCTTAGATGTTTCAGCTGACATTAGAACTTGAACTATAACCGAGCAACAGCTGCTTGTTGATGGTCTGCTCCTCTCTGCTCTGTGTGAGTAAGTTTGGGTTGGGTCTTCTTGAAGCAGTCTATTTAAATATTCAAGAATCATTTTAATAAGAAACTAAATGTCTATTTTAAATAAGAATTATTTTTATCTGATTATGAACATGTATGAATTTTTAAAAGATTTTGTACATGATAAATCTCATCTTCCAGACTAAAGACAGTGTGGTGAATTCTTTTAACAATCATTCAAAAAGTTAATCTATGGACAACACGGGAAAGTAAGTTCTTAAAACTGAAGTATTTCCTACAGCTGTTGGCTACCTTCCACTATAGTTTCTGTTCAGTTTTTGTGACGAACAACAGCCTAGCCTGTGCTACTGGAGAGGGCAGGCTCAGGGCTTTGCCATTACTGTGATTCCTGTTCATTCCACAAAAGGGAAAAGCTGTTGGGGAAGAAGGAGAAACGACTGTAAGAAGAGGACGAAACAGCTTCAAGACAGAGAACAGAACCAGCCCAAGGCAGGTAACCCATCTGGTCAAAGCCAGAGCATGCTCCCATGGGGGATGTACTTGTCTGTGAAGAGATGTCTGACGAGCACCAGGGATGGGGAAGTTGTAACAGCCTCACACACGAATTTCAGGTTTGACTTGTGAAATTTAATAGCTTCCATTTTGTAAGAAAGAGATACAGGTACTTGGTAAGCAAGTTAAAAAAAATCCAGGACACCTCTTCAGACATAGCACTACCCTCTATTAAAAAAAGCAAACAACTGTAATAGAAACTTCACCTGTCAATATCCCAGTTAATTCAGTTTGACATCAGTTGTAAACAAAATTCAAAGTAGGTCAAAAAACTCATTAACATTTCCTAAAAAACACTAGGGCAGGTGGAAGAAATGCCTCAAATGCAGATGAAGAACTTTGTTCTGTTTTCTGGTGCACAGAGCTACTCATCCACAGTTTCAAGAGAACTCTGTCCAGATGTCATGATGAAGATTTCCATGAAGCTTCCGGAGTCAGAGCAAAGAGCCAGCAATGTTTCAATATAGTGATAGTACTTAAAACATTGGGGTCTTTCAGTCAAGAAAGTCATTCAAAGTATGGGGAACGGTTACTGCTTTTCACTGGCCCATTCCACTTCTGTATCTTCAGCTTCTGTAATAGCAACTGTGGTTGCAGCGACTGGAGTGTCTTCCATGAGGTCAGTGGGATCCTGAGCAACTGGGGTATTAAACTCCTCTTCCAAGGAACCAGTGGAGAGCTCTGTTGGGAAAAATAAGCGCAAAGAACTTAAAAGCAGTTTCCTACTGTGAGAAAACACTGTTGCTGTGGGTTTAACTGCAGTTTCTAAGCTAGAATCACAGTCTGCAGCAAAGCTGACTCTAGGGATGACCAAGGTGAGTTTCACTTCATCGAAGACAAAGCTATCACAACTTGGCATGACAGCTAAGGAGAGTAGCTCTGACTTGGCCTTGGAGGAGTCTAACTACAGGAACAGAGTTTGAGAGTTACACATTTTGCTACTTACTAGAAAAGCAATCACTACCATTTCCTTGAATTGACTCAGCCACTCAGCTGTGCAAGCTTCTCGGGGTACTGACCTTAGCATGAACACTTAATCACAGAATCACAGCATGATAAGGGTTGGAAGGGACCTTAAAGATCATCTGGTTCCAACCCCCCTGCCATGACCAGGGACATCTTCCCCCAGCCCAGGGTGCTCCGGGCTCCATCTTAAGCTAGAGAGTCGATTACCGTGGTGCTGCGACTGGCTGTTGCACTGCATCTTGGCTTGCCTGCGTTCCAAGGCCAGCTGCCTGTTCTTCTTGATTCGCTCTTGTTGCTCTTCCGTGAGAGTTGTACCAGACAGAGAACTGAGTTCCTCTGCACTTCCAGGGCAGGAATGTACGTCTTCAGAGGCTGTATCCAGCCCATTACTTTCCCCTCCACCGTCTGGTTAAAAATGAGGGGTGGGAGGGGGAAAAGGGGCAGAAATCAACACTTGGAACCCAAAGAGATCTACTGCTAAACATCTGTCATGAGAACACTTTAAAAGCATTTCTCTGTTCTACAGGTTCAAGTTGTATTGACAGCTGAAGGTCATTCTGTAATTCAGTTTTAATAGGCAATTTTCTGCCTAGGTCCACATAGCTGATATTTAACTATACCACAGATTCTTATCAGAGATCCCAAATGCACAACAACAATAAATGCCTGAATTTAGAGAGGCATAGCTCTGTGAACCTAAGTTAGCAATCGTCAGCTGCGTGCGAAGGCAGAAAGAGACAGTAAATCCAGCCAGTCCTTACTGAAAGGCCAGATAGTTTTCTTCCCACCCCTACCTATGTGAGACTGTCCTTTGGGAAGTGGCAGGACTGGCTACAGGAATCAGACAGAGGTTCAGACACAGACACTAAATAGTCAGTTTTGAGTCCACAGAATCACAGAACAGTGTGGGCTGGAAGGGACCTTTGAAGGTCTCCAGTCAAACTCCCAGTTCAGTGTGCTACTATTCAGGATATTTACTCCTTTGCCAACATGAACACATGCAAAATGGAGGCAGTCCAACTCCGCTAGACAAACTTCACCCACCAGCAGAGGAGCACAGCACTCAAGAGAGGCTAAGGCCAAGTATGCTTGTGCCTCTGCACCACTTTAAGCCTGCGAATAGAGAACCTGGCTGACAACAAGGTTTGGGGTTTCAATACAATACTCTAGCTGCAGTTTTTATTTCAAAATTATAAGATACCTACTCCAGTTTTTCAACTGAAGACTGACCAGTTGTAGCCATACGCTCACAAACACAGTTCAAGAACAAATCAGCACTGCATTTAAACACAAATGTATGGAACCATCGCACAGAAAAATCTGATAACTCTACAGACCCTGTCGGCAGGAACCATTTGCTTTACTGTTTGTGGCTGCTTACGGCTGCATTCCATTTCTAGCAAATGCAGCCAACAGCGAAGACAGCCACACGCCACTAACTGCCCAAAGGTCGTTCCCGCAGGGGAGGCAAGGCTTTGCCATTGGATAACTCATCCACCAGAGCCCCTGTCCCAAGCACTGGCTTGTCCGGAGGAGGCACAGTTCACCTGAAGACAAACTGGACGATGGGTAGGTAACTGTTTCAAGAGACACTGACAGTGGAAGTGGGAACACTTGCAAAGGACCTTAAGAACAATTACGAAATTCTCTTATTTCTGCTAATAAAGTTTCTTCTAAATTACCAGGTGAACTCTGCTCCCTCTTTTTATATAAAAAAATAATTTGTTCATTTCTAGTCTAAAAATACCATCTGACTGGAAGAGACTCTTGAATTATCTACCTGTTAAGTGGCTGGATTTTGATATTGGAAGAAGAAATACTCAATAATAGCTATACGCCAAGACTGACAAACAGACATAACAGTGCCCACCAGCATTAGTGAGCACCTTCCCTACAAAGGGACCTGACCGCACTGTAACAGCCTGTCGTACAAACAGTACAATGACTCTTCGACTTCTGCACTGAGCAGATCCAACAGCTCTTCACACTGCACGATCATAACAGTACAATACAAACCAGGATGTTCACTTCATCATTGCAGTTTCGGGGTTTTTTTGGAAGAGTATTTTAACAATGCTGGTAATAATACCCATTGTACATTTCCTTTCAGTATACCACACGCTTTTATTTTTTTATATATATATGTGTGTGTGTGTGTGTATATATATATGCAACATTTTAGTCTGAGTACCAGTTCCATTTTGTAATCGTCTCACAGAAGTTTGGTTTTAAAATAGAGGACCACTCAACAATTTCTTCTACATTATAAAAATGTATCATGATCATTAATTTCTGGTCAGCAGGAGGGGAAGTAATTTTAAGCACTGAACTACTGAACAAACAGCATAATGAGCATACCTTCCTTACTTGCAAAGTCTTCATGTAAAATAGGAAGATCAAGTCTAATCCGCTTTAGGCAGGTCTGCAAACGAGAGATTGCAATACTGATATTTCATCTGTAACAAAATCTTTTGTGCAACATTGCTATGTTTTTAATACTACTCCCAGTTTCTCTTTACATTTTATTACTCTGAAAAAAACATTCTTTTCACTGCATGTCTGTCTGACCCACAACTTTCAGTGCTGTGGATTGTTTTCCTAGTCCTTCATCTATCACTTAGGCGGATGAAGCAGCATTGTTCATAAGTCTTCTTTTGCAGGTTCAAATGTTGAAAACCAAACAAAAACCCCCAAACCAACCAGTTCCAGCACTCTTAAACAAATTACTTTGGTTAAAGACGTCCTGAGAAAGTCAAAGCCAATTCTCTGAAGTACTGATTCAAATAAAGAAAGGTTATATTTAAATGTAAACATAAATTAAATAACATTATACTCCTTATCAGTATATGCAACCTAAGTCTTCTTTCGTTGCGTAATTGCTCTCCTAAACCTACCTCTTAGGCTACTCAGTACTGCACGAATGGAAACTGACAATTACAATATGTACCTGAACTTCCTTTTTGTTTCCCAAAGACTCCACTCTGTCAATGAACTCCTCAAATTGCAATTTTGGAAACAGTCTATGAGCCCAGTGTTCCATATGTCTTATCAGTGTCTTCAGGTCTTCTGCCTAAAGCATAAAACAAGATATCCAGCGAGTAAAAGTTGACTAAGTTCAATAGACTGCAGGGAGAAACATCACAGTAATGTCACAGTAACATTTCTGAAAATATTAAGCATCTGAAGCTTGAAAGTCTCTTGAAAATTCAAGTAATATGGATGCATGGGTAGCCTTTCCTCCCACAATCAAGTCTGTAAGTGCAGTTTCAAGCTATCAGAAGAACAGCGATCCAAGTTCAGGAAAAGTATTTTCATATACTGTAAAACATCTGACAGGCTTCTGAGAAGTTGCCCTTAAGCAACTTAGGTCTGAACCCAGACGGAAAAAGAAAATCCATAGAGGCACAGCTGGCATTCATTTTGATGCTTAGAACACACAAAAACGTACATCTAAATAACCTTGTCTAGTAAAGATTCTTCCTCAGCGCAGCAGTATTGCCTAGTTCTTTAGTTACAACTGCCTCGAGTTGTAAAGAGAAAATTTATACCATGAATGTTCTCCGTAAACCAGCGATGCACAGGCATCCTTGCAAGCATGCCAATAGTCTAATGATATTTAAAGAAAAATGAGCTTTTTATGTTTAAGTGTATCCAAGACAACAAGACAATGTGTAGAAAAAATACTGCTTTCTCTTTGCTTAAGTGGTATGTCACACTTCTTTTGAATATTAAAAACTTTGGGATAGAAGTGTCACAAAAGCCAGAAGGAAACTGATCATGAAATGAGATGGTAAAGGCATTCCAGATGTAGCAGGCAGTCTTATAAGCCTGTCCCAATTTTAAATGTTAAACCCTTTCTGTGGGCAATACAAAGAGTCACTCATACAATACTCTAGTTCTGAAGTAAAGGAAAATAAGTTTTCAGATCAAAACATGGATTTTGTTAAAACATTTGTGTGTGTTTTTTTAAATTTGCAACTACAAACCCCATCGGCACATGTTCAAATACTGTTAGAAAGCTGGCTAACCACAGCGTAATATCAGTTCTCCCCTTGTCATATGGGCAGCAGTCTATTAAGTCCAGATTAACCTCCCAGGAAACAACCCAAAAGCTCACCATGTCTTACCTCGTGGCCCTTACCCTTGAACTTCACGTTGTCAAACAAGTGTCTGAGGGCTGGAAGTCCTCTTTCTGAAATTAACCTGTTAATAGGAAATGAGTGAAGTTTTTTGAAACCCCTACTTTTTCTAATTAAAAACAAACAACAAAACAAAACAAACTCTGTAAACCACACAAACAACCTCACATTCCTTTAAATAGCCTAAAGTTAGAGCTGTATGCGAAAGATGTACAGAATTAGAAGTCATTAAGAAAACGCACAAAATAGGATAAAGACTCTGTAAGACCGAAGACTTATTTGGAAAATTTACCACACATCTATTCCTAGTCCAAGGAGCTTTTTTATTTTGATTACACGGAAAATCGGTTCTAGTATCTATATTGGCCAAGTAACACTAGTTCCATGTGTTACCAGAGCATCCACCCGTGACACCACTAACTTCATCAGTATATTTAAAACGGAAGAAACTGAAAGCTCAGACTCTTTCTATTGCTTATAAAGAGCTTACACCAATTTTAATAACACTTTCCTTGCTGTTATCAAAGTCCTTTATCTTTACACAGTTTATACAGCTTGTACACAAGTCAGGTGTAAGTGTACTTTAAGTAATACCCTACAGTCACCATTATACTGAGGTTTTATTTTGAAGCATGCTTTAATTAAAGAAATAAATCTACAGCACTATGTCTGAAGCAAAATAAAGATCCAGCTGAAAGAGTCCTATGTATGAATAATAAATGCCTCAAATTATTAGTCATGTACTAAGTCCCAAAGAGACTGCAAGAAAGCTAGACCAGTAACAGCATTACACAGGTAGGCAAGGAATAAAAAGGCTGAGATACAGCATGCAAGAGGCACTTTCATCTCTTATCTTTCACTTGGCTAAGACCAAGCAGGGATCACAGTAACCTTAATCATTCCCCCACAGCCATATACCAAATTCATCACAGAAAAAAAATATTCAGTAAAAAAAAAATCACCTCTGAGCATCTAGTTTAGGCATTGGTCTTTTAACTGCTTTCCGTGGAGCGACAGCAGAATCCTTTGTTTGTGATTGCTGGTTTCCATCTGGTTCTAATGAAGAAAATCACATACTTGAAGTATAGAATCCAAATGACATCAACTAGAATGACATAATGTAAATTTTAAGTTTCTACCTTATCAAAAAGGCAACAGTCGCCAGTATGCCACTGCAGATACAGTACTCCAAACAAACGTCTGCATATTTCACCTTGCGTCTCTCACAAGACATACTGAAAATAAATCTGCCTCTTCAAAATATGCTGAAGAATTAACTTCGCTGGCAAAGTACAAAATTCCTCTTTCAAGGAACCTAATTTTAGAACTTTTATATTGTATTTCTAATGAGATTGAGAGTAGATGCTGCTTCTAAAAGTTAAGAAACTCAAATTATCAATAAACATAATTTGACAGGTGCGTCCCAGAATTTCCACTGGCAGACCTAAAATACCAGTATCACCTTCAAAAAAACAGACAAAGAGGTGATGTATGACAACAGTCAGTGTGTATTTTAAGAGCTAAAGTCCATATGTTTTTTGATCAGGGCCAGTATGCATTATTTGACCACAACAGATAAGGCACCACTGCCCACCTCATTTCAGAGCGAGCAATTAGTTACCATACTGATTTCTTGGTGTACTTTTTGTTACTTTGACCATCAGGAATTCAGAAGCCATCCTTTTCATGTAGGAAGGAATTAAATCTATCCAAAATCCTATTATCTAGTGAACAGACAGAGCAGGGATCAAGAAAAACCTACGTTTAACACTACGGGCAAATATGAGTAGAAGTAAACAACAATTAAAATAAAATCTTTATACCTTCTATTAGCTTGTTCAGCACACAGTAAGATCTTTTCAAATACAAATAATTAACTTTTACTGTCCTGAAGCGTCTTGGATTTTTCCTAGGTCATATGCTCTACAAAATCTACCAACATCTCTCTGGAATACTACACTCAACACTCTTATCTCTTCTGAAATTTAAGTCATAAAGGGTAATTATAAATCACTGCTGTATAATTATCTTTACCAGTATTTTGTCAGAAGAGCTTGAATTTTATAAAGATTCATTTGCATGCATATTTTCATGGAATCTACAAATGCAAAACTTTTCCCACAAGCTCGGACGCATAGAATCAATAACAATCCAAGTTTACGCATTCCTTTCTTATCTACACAAGACTGTTGTTATGCGGTAAACTCAAGGTAGCCAAGTACACCCCCAGTAATACTGACTTCCCAGCGTTTCATTGTCTGTGCTGCAAAATGGGATCTTTAGGGGTCACACGTGTTCACCTCCATTAGCTTGAGCCCATCCGCCATCATCGCTTCCTGGAGAGGCGGGAGGTGGAAGAGGTGGGAACGTTTCGTCTTCTGTATTCTCATAATCAGGAAGATCAAACAAGTTGTTCTCTAAAGGATCCATCATTGCCACAGATCAACTTTTTTTCCCCCCTCCTGCAGGAAATACCAAAAGCATTTAAAGAGAAGAAGCGAGAAGGCTGCCACATAAGCAGATGAACATCAGTTATAGACAGTATGTCTACAGCTTTTCCAGGAAAAATGTGCCAACTGAAAAAAAACAGCATCGTACAAATGAAATAGTAGACACCATACAGATGGATGACACAATCCAGACAAAATAGGGTTTGTCATGTTTCAACTCATCCAAGTTACCTGGGAGTGGCACGTGCGGGTCACAGGAGTAAGACCAAAGAAATGGATTTCTAACCAAAGCACCGATCAAGACAGCTGTTTGCCACTCGCATCCTCGGTAACCGAAGACTACGGGGTGTGAGGTGGTAATTCCTCCGAGTTACAGCTTACCCACTCAGAAAGGCAGTCTGGAGGAGGATTCCCCTTCTCCGGCTCCTCAGGCGAAGCTTATTCCAGAGACTTTAACACAGCGGCACAGCCGGCTCTGGCGTGACTCAGTCTCACCACGGCCGCGTTCCCGAGGCTTCAGGAGCAGCTCTTTTTTACGGGGAAAAGTTGTCTCTCAGACGGTTTTAGCACCGAGAGGACACCCCAGGCAGCTCCGTCTGCACCGACCTGCGGAGGTGAGCTCCCTACCTCCGGGCTGCGGCAGTCCGACGGCTGAGGGAGCCGAGAGAGGGCGGTAGGGGAGCTCGCCAGGGTCTGCAGGGCCAGACCACCCCACCGGGCGCCCCGGAGGCCCCGCTCCCCTCACACCGCCAGAGGAGCCCCGAGGGGCGCAGGCACTGAGAGGGGGGGGCTCTCCCGGTCCCACCGGCGGGACGCGAGGCGCAGAGGGCTTCCCGCCCGCCTTCTGAGGGAAGAAAGCTCCGCGCGCACCCGGCCGAGCGCCGCCCCCACTTCCTGCCCCGGCGGCGAGCGGGCAGCGCGCCCGGGAAGCGCCGCGAGAGCCGCGGGTCTCGCGAGCTCCCGGCCGGGGCGGCTGAGGAGAGCGGCCGGCC
>Ga0065711_1030786_pt1 | contig 31430 bp, 11 predicted proteins | sample Hoacrofraction12_FD_59098 | JGI IMG/M metagenome (GOLD analysis project Ga0065711, IMG submission 59098) | Hoatzin crop microbial communities from Cojedes, Venezuela - Epithelial fraction 12 v2 (version 2) | ecosystem: Host-associated > Birds > Digestive system > Esophagus > Crop | place... | reverse complement strand
TATTCAAGACCCGCCTGGACAAGGTCCTGTGCAGCTTGCTGTAGGTGACCCTGCCTCGGCAGGAGGGTTGGACTAGATGACCCACAGAGGTCCCTTCCAACCCCTACTATTCTGTGATTCTGTGATTCTGTGATTAATATTCATGGAAGTTTTGCCTGTCCAGGTTGCATGACAATCTACTGAACTGGTAAGAGAGATGCTGAAGGAACTTTGAAAATAACATGATGAGTAAAGCAGTTATTTAAAGGACACTGTCATCTTGGGCAGTTTCCTCCTCCCCTGTTTTGCCTCCACTGTTCGTGATGCATTCCTTACAAATTCAACTTTTTCAGCCTTTGTAAGCACTGCTTCATTCTTTACTTCTCTTTTACAATAACATAGCTTTGGTCACATAGCCTCTTTTATTTACTGTCCCAACAGTACAGTAGTGAAAATAGGGTTTGCATGTTGAAGTGATCCCCATGCATTAAGATACTTTACATATACAACTAAAACAGCTGTGGAGCTTATAGAAAGGCAAACCAACTCGGGGCGGCTGGAGAGAGGAGGAATGTGGAGAAGATCCCCTGCAAATCTGAACAGATGCAAGTCATACACAAATGGTCTGTACACACCGTGGGTGACAGCATCCCACCGGCATGTAGGGTCTGATCTTTAGGCACATGAATTTTCTGTTCAGCCCACTGTAATGACTCAGATACATGAAGTTATTTATGTATACCGAGGAGAATAACAATGATAAGACATGATAAACTGTGCTGTGAAGAAGGTCCCATATTTAGGGTAGCTAGACCAGCGTCGCTCCACCTGTATGGCCCAGCTGTCTATGCATGCTGCCAAAGAAGGAACAGTAACAACACGCATGGAAATGACACCCCTGAAAAGAAAAGACAGCACAAACAGAAACTTAAGGTAAGAGAAATATTTATTTAAATTTGCACAATAACGAGCTTATACTGAACGAATTCAATCAAGAAATAATAGTAAGTGCAGTAAAACAAGGAAATATTGATGACTTTTCCCATCAGAAAACATTAAGAAGCCATGCCTGTGTATCACTGTTTTTCTTTTTTGCTTTTTGTTTCTTTTTTTGTTTTTTCAGTAACTTCTTTTTTTTTTGCAGCGCACATACTGTACATATCACATCTTAGCTGCTAGATTCTTTATTCCTGAAGGCTTCATCCTTTTAATCAAACATCTGCTAAATTCTGCAGTGAGCAATCAAACACATCTGTGCAGATTCAAATATGATTAGGTAAAAATCTCTGCATCTGGTCAAGTGTTGGGCTCTCAAAGCTCCAGAAGACCCTTTAAGAGCCCCTAGTTGATTTTGGATCTTGACATCGTTATGTACAGCATTACAATGTGTCACTTTACACTAACCTAAATATTCTGCATAATGCTGTCAGACAGACAAATAGCCAGAAGATTTGGGCCTAACCTCATACAAAGGTTTACACATCTGAGCTTGTCTTGAGTCCCATAAATCTTACTCTCATTCAGGTAACTGAGTTCATCACCTATCTGCACTTTAGACTGACAAAATCAATCTAATTTTAGTTTTAATTTTGTATAATTTTTGGTCTAAAGGTCTTTTTTCATGGAGGAAAATTCTTTAACTAGAAACTGCTTGTGAGAGATGGTTGTTGGTGTCACAGTTCCTGAAGGCACTGTGGGTCCACTGAGCAACAGACGTGGCCATTCTATAGGAAACAAAAACAGAAAGAAGAATTGAAACAATTAGCATTTTGTACAGATTAAATCAGTTTAACAAGCTCAGCCATTTGCAAATGCCCATGAGATTTGAACATACAGATTTGCAGGATACAAGACGTCGACAGGTTTTGATCGGATTCATGACATTGTCGTCATGTCCTTCCCTTGCCCGAGGGAATGGACTATTATGATTCCTCTAATTGCTTGGTTTGCTGTGGCCTGTATCGCAGGGCTACAACAGTCAAGCTGAAACAAGCTGGGATCAGTGGAAGAAATGCACCCAACAGAAGGTATCAGGCATCTGCTCAAGTACACAAAGCTGTTGAACAAGACAAGGCGCTGGGGGTTTTATTTAGATCAGGCAGAAGGGACTCTGGGTTTTATTTAGCCCTCAGTGCTCCAAGTTAATACATTCTAGCTGTAACACCAGCAAACTTTAATCCATAAAGTTTTTCCTGATAGTCCAGACATTCTTCTGAGACTATCAGCAATTAAGGGAACTAATTGCCTATGTACATCATTAAAGTACTAGACAAATTGTCTTCTGCATTTCTACTACTTCTTTTCTTAAGCCTGATTCTTACAGTGAAAATAAAAAGTGTGTATTATTTTATAAATTACTGCAAGTATGTTCAGTTAACTAAACTGCCAGGACTGATTAAAGACCATGGTCTCAGTAATTTAAACATTTTCTTTCACTCCTTCTGTTACAGGAGGTTAGACAATCCTATTGCCCACCTTCTTTACTTGTGATTTGAAATGGTTTTGTGGCTAAGTCAGCTTTAGCTGATGCCCAGGTTTCTGAATTCTTAAAGGATTTACGTAAACCTATTTTGCTACAGCTTGCTTAGAGAGGCTTAGACTGGAGCTTTGACCTTCCACGTGATGCTCTGCAAGGAAAGAGTGGAGTGACACAAGACAAATGAGATGGAGAACTATACAAATTGGGCACAGCATTAAGCTGATCTGGAGGGAGCAGGCTGCTTGCACGCACAGCTACAATATTAAAATGCTGCCAATGTAAGCAGATAGTGCATTTCAAAAACAAAAGTGCTCTGTAAAGAGAATTGAGTAAGACTTGGCTTTCTGAGGGACAAAGTGGTACATCTTCACTGTTATGCAGATTCATACCTGAGCCATATTAAATCTATGGGGATTGGCAGAGCATCTGTTTTAATCTTACACATGTTCACAATGCAGCAATGGATTTTATTAGGCTATGTATGTGTTTACACTGAATACAAATTAGTCAACACTTAAGGTTCAGTGTTTGCTTAAAAGGAAAGGGCAGATGGGAGCAGCAGACAGGTGGCCATCAGCAGAACTGATACATGGCTTCTGCATTGCCATTGATTAGCAGTACAACAATCACAATGCATTGCCCACCACTGAATCCCAAAAGTGCTTTAGAGAAGAACCACACATAGCTATTTGTTTTACAGATGGGTAAACGGAGGCACATAAAACTCAGCAACTTGCCCAAGCAAAAAATAACTTCTAGTATTGGAATTGGTGTATGCCACCAGCTACAGACCCCAAAATTACAGGTTTCTGCACGCAAGCCTGTTTCAACACCCTTTAGGGCAGCAGCTGGCTTTCTAACCATTGGCCACTCTGTCAGGTCGCGTCATTTCCCTTTAACCACCAACCCGTTCTGACATCAAGACAAATGCCTACGCTTACTTGGCACATGCCACATCCCTCGTAAAAGGACTATGCTTTGACAGCAGCAACTGCTGTTGCACACAGTATTGCATCAGGCAAAGTGGAGGAAGAGGGTGGTGCCTGACAGCTTCTGCTACATGAGCTGTTACTCCCCATCTCTCCCAGAAGGAGGTGTTGATGTTAGATTATTTTTTATAAGCACCCTTTCAAAGTAGTTAATTGTACCATGTACTAGAGTTTGGGAAGTATCTTCCTTGGGGAAGACATAGTATAAAGATCAAAACAAACTGTGAATCTCAGTAATAATTAAAGATCTCTGGATGAATCCTGCTTTCTCTTTCTCCTTGGCTACCGCAGAAACACTCCTTGTCATTCTTCAGTAATGGATGATGGAAAATGCAATTCACCATACAGGCTTATTTTCAATGAAAAAACTTATTTTAACCTCTTTTTCTTTTGCATCTTTAAAACGAGATGCCAGAATTCACATAAGCCCACAGCCATTAATTTTTCTCCTCAGACAACTATTTCCTTTGACTACGAATACTATCACGTTCTAAACATTATGTTGATTCTGCTATTCATTTTAAAGCAAGAAATCTATGTAACCATGTAATTAGTCCTTTAATTCTCAAAACAATTATTAGTCTCAAAAAGCAATTCAGTCAGTTCTGATAACACTATAGCATTACACAGAACAAATTTCTTGTGCGAAGTCATCTTACATACCTGTTCATTACTGCTTATGTTTCCAAGATAGCATGGAGCTATAGAGCAAGAACTTATCAAACTTGAACCGAGCTATCCTGGTGGAAAAGCGAAGCCCACTACTGTGTCCACAGCACACTGCAGCATGGGCTGTTGTCCTGCTTCTGATCTGCTAGCTCATTAAACCGTCGTACTAGCACATGCAAGAGTCAAGTCAACTAAGCTGAATACTTTTACTGTTATCTCTGCTGCTTAACAACAAGGGTAGACACCAACTATCCACTGACCGGACTCAGTGCATTAATATTTATATGCCACAGAACCAGCTGGGAAAGAAGCATCTCAGTTTAATTTTTATGCTCTTTACCTTGCACTGGCAGAGGGTGCACTCTGTGCCGTGCTTAATCCAAGAAGATCCAGTGAAGCGAATGACATTGGTTTCATCCAGACAGGTTTTAGTGATGTCATTGCGAATGGTGTCTGCTTGGCAGGGGTCAGTGACACAGCGTGGGCAGCACTCATTCTCGGGGAGGACGCTGAATTCACAATCCACCTCCGGGCATGGCAAGGGCCAGCAGTCAACTTCGCCTTGCTGTTTGCAAATATGATGGGAACAAGAGAAGATTATTAGCTCTTATTTTCTTTTATTATCCATTCCTCTGACTCAGCAGTATGTTTCTTAGCTGGCTAGTTTTATCCATCTGGTCCCATTCAGAAGCCAGCGCAGAGAACACTGATATTCACTGCCTGTGGGAGACACAGTAAGTTGGGTGCTTTTTTCTGCATGCTATTCAGGAAGTGTATTAGATTTCACTGATTTCAACACACTCTGCATCAAGCTGCAGCTGAAAATTCTCCATAAACGTCATGCAATACAGAATATGGACATGTCCTTGTGAAGTCCTACTTCTGTAAGTGACAGAAGCCATAACAAGGCTGTACCACAAAGGTGCTTCCAAATCTCCACTTTCACCTAGTTCTTACTTCTATTCAGACTGTTGGTTTGCCACAGAAAGCCTCAGAATTCAGCTCTGGAGGGGCCAGGGTTTATCTTTGTCACGGTTACAAATGTATTGGTTGGACTAAGGATGTCAAGCTACCAACAGCCCTGTGCAGCAGGGGACACCAGCACATTGTCAGTGGGACGACCTCCACCTGCTTACCATCTATTTAGGGTGTTACGATCAGAATACCTGAACTTCCAGACTTCATAAGAATTTCTGCATGAGGGGTTCAGTACAGTCTGGGTACGAAAAGGTCAAAAGAGACACTTGTGTTTGGCCTGAGTATTCTTAGGGAAAGTTACTGTATGCCTGTACACAAACCTAAAGATGGCTAATTATTTATGTCAGTTATAGAAGCTGGGGCCGGCTTCCCTTCAACTCTGGACAAGGGCCAAAGTTTTAGATCTATCAGTCGAAGAAAAGACTTCACATCAGTCATTAATGCCTGTTTCTTTTGGAGCAGGTCCATCTCTGACCTCTAAATTCTTCAGCTCATTTTAGCAGAGATTGCGTAGTGTGCATTTAAGGGGAGCAAAGAGAATAGCATTTGGCCTTAGAAAGAAGTTTATTCACAAAAACTGTATCTAAGGCTTTGAGAATTAATGAGTTCAGTATCTTCAGAGCAAAAGCTGAAAAAAATTCCCAGGGATTTGCCATAGCTGAAAATTCATGCCTCTTGTTGCAGAAAGTATTGTGAAGTTATTCATTTACAAACTTCTCATCTGGGTCAATTTTTGACTTTTTGAATCACATGATGGTAAGAACGAAAGCAATCTTAAAACCAGTCACTGATCTTGATATTTCAAGTCATTTTTCATAGTGATGGACAGTACAAGGAGTAGACAATACGTTGTCACCCCAAAAAATCCCTCACAACTGAAAAAAAGCATGCTTCAGTTACAGAAGTAGCATCTTGAAAAAAGAGACCTCTATTGAGATCCCAAACTATAGGTTGTTCTGTTTTGTTTTGTTCTGTTTAATGAAGCACCTGGGAATCTATTTCACTGGATTTTAGCAGTGGTAACACTGAAAGCACAGTGTCTACAGAAATTGGTTTCTGGTTGTTAATCGTGATACTCTGACAAAGGAAAGCTGCTAGATGGACTAGGCTTCACATTTGGAAATAACCTGTGATAAAAGCTAGGGTTTTTTATCTTGGGATTTTTTCTGTCATGGAAACTTCCTGAGTGGCATTACGCAGAATAGTTTTTTCTCAGATTCTGAAACAGGAAAAAGATCACAAGGTTTAACAGATTTTATTTTTCAAACCTCATTTCACTATTTTGAAAAATGTATCAAGTCATGTATTTTTTCTGTTACTCAGAATGTCTGAATGAATAAACAAATTTTAGTCTACTGGCATCTTTGAAATTATCAACCGTGATAATAAATACATATTTAGAGTTTCCTTATACAGCTTCATTGGTCTTTGAATGAGTGAGCACATAAGTGCTGCTGTGTAGGTGCCACATCCAAATGTCCTCCACTCTTTGCTAAAACAATCTCCATGATTAAATAATCTCTATTATGTCTATTGTATCAAAACGCATTTTTGACTGGAGCTTGACAATAGTGACAAATATCCATGAAAACCAGATTTTGATTATACACATACTCCAGAGGAAATTAAATGGATGCCAGTGCATGAAAATTCAGTATTCATAGATCAGAATATCTCATATCCTTTTTCCCTCCTGTCTCTGCTGCTTCAATCAGAAGCCTTACCAAACAGCGACACTGCTGACAGTTCTGTATCCAGGAGTCACCGCTGTTGTAGGAAAGCTCCCCGCTCTGGTGTAAACATTGACTGCTGAGCCTCGGGTCACATTCAGGACAGCAAAATAGGTCAACGGTGGGATTTTCACAGTCACAGACCATTCGCCGGCACATTACATATCCACTCTGTTGTTGGAAGACAGTCATAGAGCGATGGCAGAAACGTGACCAACTCCAGCAATACTTGTACCAAGATTTGATTTCTTGGCATGATTCTAAGCCACTAGCAGCTCACGAGTTTTTCCACTATACGGTATCTTGGTCAAAATACCATTCAAACAGGGCAGAAACCACAATACACACTCAGTGACTACCAAAAAGTTCCCCTGTTGTCTTACATGCATCCTTCACACAGCCAACCTTCAGACAGCTCTCACCTAAGTTGGTGAAACCCAAGGGTGTCTTTCTCAAGGGTCAAATTTTAATGGATTGCACTCAGTTTATGTCATTCTCATATGGATGCTAGTCAAGTCTTGCTTTAAACTTCCAGACCAGTCCCTCTCTTCTGTAATTATTCACATATGGAAGATGATAGGTAGTCTGAAATTAAATTCATGTCCATGAAACCTGAGCTGCTGAAATGCTCAGGACTTTGTCAGCAGTGTATTGGACCTTCATTCTCCATCAGCATTTAGCTTGGGATCAAGGTTCCCACAGCTAACATTTGAGAAAGGTAAGCTGAATTACTCTGCAGATACAGAACCTACTTCTATTTATAGCCATCTGCTGGAGATACCAGCGTCAGTCACTAACGCCCATATGTGTCTAGACAGACAGTTTCTTCACATGAAAATGCTGTTACTCCCACCCAGAAAACACAGGTGGCATCTCTGCTAAGAACACAGTACTGTCGTCCTTCTCCCGGTATCATATAATAAACTTCCCAGGGAGGTTCCGCTTGTGCAGATGGGAGAGAGAAGCTGTCCCCAAAACTGTATGTAATATATAGCTCCATTTTTTTGTAGAACCACATGCACAACTTAGAAGGCAGCTAAAACAGGAATTTCAGTGGAATCATGGCACTCTTCCCTTTCCCCACCTTGCAGAAGCAGCTAGTTCTGTTTCTACTGACCTGGCACGAGCAGACAGAGCATCTGTCATTTTCCAGCACCCAAATCTGACCATTGTGCTTGATTTTGTCTTCATGGATACAGTCTCCTGTGCAGTTCTTGCCATGGGGACATCGACAGTCGTACCCACCATCCAAGTTAAAGCAAACAGTGTCATTGGCACAGCTATGCCTTCCAGTTCCACATTCATCAATGTCTGTAAATACATGCCATGTAATGCTCTTAGACCACATTCAATTAACAAAAATCTTCTTGCGGCAGTCAATATAAATGATTCTTGGCCATTAAAGCCTTCAGCTGAAAATTAATTTGCACTTCACCAGGACAGTGAAGAAATAACTTACAAGTTCACAAAAAATATTTCTCAAGTCACATCAACTTTTAAAACATGGTATTTTGAATTTTCCTATACATCTTTCTAAATGAATGCTATTGAGTAAGGCAGTTAGAATGACGAAGTCACAGGAAACATAAGAACAAAAGTAATTCGGAGCTCCCTACAGAGATTATTTTGTGGTAACTGTTCATGAGATGTGCAGTTAAACAAGAAAAGCTGCAGAATCTTGTTTTCAAAACCTTTTGTTGGCTCTGTCTGGCACATTTGAGTTCACTTGCTGAAAAGTTAATGTGAAAGGTGACATCTGACCTGTAAGCTCATCTAAGCGAGCACACCATGCTTTAAATTGCATCACTTATTAGGGTGTGGAAGCTAGAATATTTTAATTACTCAAGTTGCAGTGACATCTATAGCCTTTGTGTCTAGCATAGAAAATAAAGAAAAAAATTAATGTCTCCAGTGAATAAAGGTAAATGACTTCAAAACAATCTTACATCAAAGAATTCAAGAGTACCTTTAAAGGCCTACTTCATCAAGGTACACAAAATTATTTTGCAAGGGCAAACCAGCAGCACACACACTGCTTTCTACTTGAATAGTCTTTATTTAGCTTTTTCAGCTGTCCATATGGAGAAAACTACTCTAGGAAAAAAACTTTGAAAGGGCATGAAGTAAACAGCTATGTGCGATAAAACATGGAAAACACTAGAAGAGTAAAGACTAGATCTATGGCAATTGTAAATACCGATACATTGAGTTCAGTTCTAAATACAATTCCACAACAGTCTGGCCCAAGCTCTTAATTAGAGTTCATTAAAAAGTAGTGTTGTGATACTTAACTGTCCAACAGAGCAGTACAAGACAAAACAAGCAACATGGTCATGCATGTATCTTTCACTATCAGCATAAAAACTTAATAAAACACTCAGCTTTGGGTTCAATAATGGAAACGAAACCTCCAGTTCACCTCAAGCAGATGCAGTTTAAAGCAAAATAACTCAATTATCATTTTAATTCCAAGTGTGGCTGCAGTCAAAAAAAAAGTAAACAAGTTGCCAACATGAATATGAATTGGGATGAAAAACAGCAGGGAAATTATTAGAATTCCATTGTATAAATAAACAGCATTGTGGGTTTCCTTCAAATGCTGTGTGTGGTAACAGTGGCACCATTTCAAAAAAGTATTGCAAAATTACTAGGGCTCATGGGAAGGATGAGGAAAATGCCATTTGAGAAGAACTGAAAAGAAATGGATTGTTCCCCTCTAAAAGAACATCAGCAAGTAGGGCTATAACCAAAAAAATAATGAATACTCTGGAGAAGATGTGTTGAGAGCTTTTGTTCTCCATGTTGCCTAACACACAAGACAAGGGACAGTGAATGAAACTGAAAGACAAGAAATTTAAGTCTGATCGAAGGAAGTAATTTTTCATATAATGCATAAACAAACCATGACTCTCAATGCCACAGAGTGGTAAGAGGGGAAAAAAATAGCATAGCCAAAAGTGTATAAAACTAGCAAGAATATTCATAGAATTATAGAACGCTTTGGGTTGGAAGCGACCTTGAAGATCATACAGTTTCAACCCCCCTTCCACGGGCAGGGACGTCTTCCACTAGATCAGGCTGCTCAAAATCAATTTGCAATGCTGCCAGATTTTGGAAGAGAGATTACATTTCATGCATTAGCGTCTACGGTGCCCTTCTTATTTACATATCAGATAATCCTGAACAGGCAAATCATCTCAGATCTCCACATCTTCTACCTCGCCATCTTCTGAAGCATCTGGAGTCGGCCACTGTTGCAATAGGGCAGAAGATAACTGAGATCGTGAACCTAATTCAGTGAGGCTGTTTGCACGTCCCTGAGCAGCTGAAATGCCACAGGCACATCGGATGGGGAGACCCAGCCGAACAGTAAGGATACAGAATTTGCAGAACGGACAGCCCTGTGGAGGCTGTGCAGTCTCCAGCCTGGAAAGTTTTTCGACAAGTACCTAACAGGAATGCTTTCAGCAATGCTAGTCTGGGCAGAGCAGAGGGAAGGAAGAGGTGCTCTCTCCTCCCTCTGTTTTCTCTTAAATCCATATTGAAAGTAATACAATCTGGCAATTTAAGATCTCCACATACTGAGTCTAACTGGTTTTAAGCTATGCAATAACAAGAACAAACACAAATCCTATTTAAATATAATGATTAACCGCAGGATTCTCTTTATCATTTAAGTAAATTTTAATAAATTACTTTCCAACATGTGTGTTCATTGCTTTAAAATACTCTTCTGTACAAAGCTTTCACGTAGCTAGTGTCCTTCCCAGAAACCTGGCCACTTAACTGAAAGCAGCCATATTTAATGAGACACTTGGATAAAGTTCAGTTGTCATTTAAATAAGAACAATTTCCTTTAAACAACAAATGGTGACTCTCTAAACACTAAGTCTGCATTTGGCACTTATGTGCAAGTGTATTTCACAATTTTCCCATGGGGAAAAGGCTTCCGGGACTTGTTTTTCAACATGGTAACAGTTAATGCACTGTTACTGAAAATAATTGAGGTTTCATCATTGACTCTGGTATTGAGCCGAGTTTATCCAACATTGAGCACTTATCAAAAATCCCAACCTTGGTTTTTTCAGTTGTTTGATTCATGAAAATAAATATTCTGGATAGGGCAATTTAAATATCCCTGATGAAAGCAGGAGCTATTAAGGTTTTGATTCTAACCTAATCAGAAACTGCAGTGTTTTTATAATACAGGGAGAGAAACAACAAACTTTTCGTGCATGAAATTCTCATCTGCATTATTCATCCACATCAAACTTCAGGCATTATCTGCGCAGAATCCACACAGTAACCATCCATACCAAGCAAGATTTTGTTCAGCTTTTTTACTTTGGTTTTATAATGGATGGTGGATTATGTTACTGACATTTTGTTTACAGCCTTAACCGGCTCCAGTTTCCGTAACCATATGGACAGGGTACACTGGCCCCTCCACCTTTTGTGTCTGAAAAAGGGAGAGGGGAGGATGGTTGCATATTTCCAGTATATCGAGCCACAAAGACATGTTATTATCACTCTCATATTGTTTTTTAAAAAAACAAAACAAAACAAAACAAACAACAAATAATTCACTTCAGGCTATTTATAACACACTGCTTAGGAACCAAGCAGCTTGAATGTTATGACATTAGAACATTAAGTCTCAAAAGACTTGGAGGTTTGCCTCAGAAAAAAACAGAAACAAAATGTAACTAGCTATCTTGTTCAAAATTGAGGACCAGTTCTTATTCATCTAACCTACACTAAAAATTACAGCAGCTTTGATCTGGCACACTTCTAAGGATTTTCCTTTTCTTACTATCATCCCTGGGTACAACTTAATGTTGCAATGACAAGGGAGTACCATGGATGAACAAGCAGCAATACATGTTACAGAAAGCTAGGAGTTAATTGTATCTCAAGTAATTTCATGCCTACACAAGAAAAACACTGGACTAAAGCCGTACAAAATGATGACAGTACCTGGAATGACTAAATATAATAATGTAATATTTGAGAGACTGCAAAGGCAGAAATCTCCATAAAATTGGGAATTTCACTTGCCCCACCAGGCTGTGACCCAAGGCTGTATTTAACAGATTTACTGACTGTTTTTTGGAACAGATAGTCAAAGAATCCCAGAGGGACAAAACGCCATTTGATTTGGCCCTGAGCAGTGTGCAGGCTTTCATTCAAAATGTCTCTGCTGAACAACTGGCCTGCATTGGTGACCAGCAGTTACCACAATGTACACAAGTTCAATGTCCTTAAAGGAATTTAAAAGGCTGCAAAAAATCTCTGTGATAGTGCTTTTATTTTCCAAGGGGGAATAATGTTAAAATGATAAAGTTTTAAAGATTAATTAAACCTACCAGACAAAAGGATAAAATGTTTGCAGATAGAAAGAAGATTATTTAAAGATACTACATTAGAGAGTCAGAGTAAACATATACTATACCAATGAAAAAGACTTTAAAAGGGGAATACATTTCATATAATGTAGTATTTTTATTTGAAAACTTCATGAGCTCCTTTGCATACTACACACTCTTACAGGAACTATGTGCCATGGAATAAAAGAGGTTGTTGACTCACAGACTAATAGTGGGTTAACTAGTAAGTAATTAAAGGCAGAAATAAATGCTCAGGCTGTCACAACGGAGAGTTGTCCCAGGGAAGTTCCCCAGTAATCTGTGCCAGAATGTGTATTGCCCACTACACTTAGTCATCTGGAGGAATGGATCAACAGCAAGACTAAAAAGGCTGTTGATAAGAAAGTACTAAAACCAAAAAAAATGACAGTGAAATATAGAAGTATTTCATTATATTGACTGAATAAACAATAATATCTCAGATGAGATTCAATTGTAAGGTGTATGGGGCAATACCCATTCAAAAATCAAAACAGTCTTTTAGATTTGTTCTGGAAAAAGATCTTAGAGCTACTGTGGATAGCTCTAAATAATGATAGCTCAATAATACTTTAGGCAAAAACCACAAATACAGCATTGATAATGACAGATGCGAAAACTCGCAATAAACTGACAAGCAACATGAACAAGGCATAATTAGAAAATAACCTGTGTACACCTTGCTAGGTAGTGACAAAGGGCTGGGAGATGCATTTGGATATAGCTGCTGAAAATCTGCAACTTTCCCTTCTTAGATGAGCTATCCAGACTTATGTGCAGGACATTCACACAAAGCCATAAAAGGTATCCCCTGGACATGGTTTACTAACAGCATCATTCTGGTATCAGTTAGAATGTCATCTGTGTAAAGAAAAGATGAACATCTCTATCAACGAGAAATATACTGTTGGAAGAGATGGGTTGGGAGGGTGGACACTTCCTTTGCTCTGCAGCAACTGGAGCTCCTCAGTTACTTTAGCTCTGAGGAGTATCATTAGCTCAGCTAGGTGACAACATGAGGCTACCTGAATACCTTTTGCTTAAGGCAAAACACGAAGGAGTGCATTTAATAGGGAGCCCAAGCCCTTTTGAGCAGAAAGTTTGGTTTCTGTTCTTCTCTGTCCTAAGTAAATCTATTGACTGATGTAATCTATCTTCAAAGAGAAAATGAATTGTGAATAATTTATTCGTGACTTCACACAAGCCAGCTGTCAGAGTGCTTAGCAGATGTGGAAGATGAAGAGCTGAGACCTCAGATGCCGGCAACACCAGCTTCACAGAAATGTTGTTTCCTGATAAAGTAAATGTGTTCAAATTACTGTCTTCTAACATGCAGTAGTTGAGTTTCTGTTTTATTAGCCCTTTCACAAAAGATGAGAAACTCTGCCAGTTTTGTACTCAACCCACACTCCAGAGTATTTAAACACTGATGTGTCTCCAGATCTGCCGTCAGGTGATGTTTAAGTTGCATTCCCAAATTCAGCAATGAAGCCTTAATGCCTATAGCTCTGCTTGGGATGGATGGAAAAAAAGTCACTTTATGCTTTTAGTTGTTGATGTGTGATCATGAATAAAGGCAAAAGGATTTTGATGGAGCTTTGTGAGTGCTAGTAAGATTTCCTGCTGAAGAGTGGTGATTCTTTATTTCCTGTCTCCTTAAGTGCTATCAGTAACAAAGCTTCTGTTAAACATGATCAGCAGTGTAGAAAGATCTAAGTGTAGGACAGCGGTTTTTCAACTACAAGAAATTTCATGTATTAGTTAAAATACTGGATGTACTGTGAGATAAATTTAGACACCCTGACAGTCAGCAATTCCTCTGCCTTCCAGATCCAGAGACATGGATGTGGACATGATCATTCTGGACTTATGTTCATTCATTAAGGCTGGGGAGCATCCTGAGGCCTGTAATATGCCTCCATCCCTTGTTATCCTGGATTGTAGGAAATATTGTTCAAGTAGAGCCCCAGCCCTCTGTGTTGTCAGGTAGATTGCTCTATCACACAGAGAAGGAAGTGATGCTACTTCTGCAAGCAGGACAGCAGAAGAAGAATATAACAAGACATTTCAGAACATACACAAACAAATATACCCTTGCAACCAAAAAGATCCTTTTTGAATTGGGCATTCTGGATTGATGCTTTCCAATCCTTTCATTTGCACCTTATTTAAAGAATGCGGCACTTGCTGAGAGTGAAGGTATGTTGATGTCATATTCTGCATCGACAAGAGCTGGTACCTGACAGATACTCTTGGCAAGACCCAAGGGGCTGCATTAATTAGGTGAGCTATTCTTCAGACACGGAAGTATGCAAGATGTCAAACAGCTGACGAGGCATAACCTGCGCTATTCTGGTACAAACCAATATAGCATCTCTCTTCGACTGATTTTGGAAGCTTTTAGACATTGCAGGGGACAAATTCAAAGCAATCGGGATCTTACACAGAACTGCACTGCAAATATTAGCTGGGCCCAAACATTCTTATTTTAGGATTTTGCTCTCGGTGGTTCCAGTTTTTTAATGCAATGAAGTTTTAGGCTGCAACATCTACTGTCTTAGCCTAGCTCTCTTTTATGAAATGGTACATCTGAGACAACCTTCAGAGCACCAGTAAGACTGTGTAAAGAAACTAGAAAGAAAAGCTGTAAGGGGGCAAAGAGGAAGGTACCAGGTAATATACCATGTTGAATGCTATGTTTACATATATATAAAATTTAAGACTTCCCAAACCCATGCAGTTCTCAAAGACTAAGAGGATGATCTTTCACCACTTTTCTGGAAATAAGATGGTGCATAACTTAATTCTATTTCCAAGGGAAAAGCAGCGAGTGCTGCTAAGAGGCTGAAGCCCTACAGCTGCATTTCCCATCATTTCTCTCTGTAAATGTTATAGAGACCACAGACCTACCCAGGAGTATAATGTGAAGCAAAACTAATAGCAAAGGAACCTCTAGGTCTTACATTGCCTGTAGGTACAATAAAATGGAATTATGAATTTCTGCATTCAAGTACATTAGTCAAAATACTCAATATTCTCAGTCGTGCCAAAGAAGCAGCAGTAGCCAAGGTCAATATATGTGTAAAACAGGCAATTCAGCAACTATTATTTCATTACCAAGCACTGACAAAGTCTAATGCTACGAAGGAGTCCACGTCTAGCTAGGAACTTTTAGTACGATGTCCTAATGGGACTATTTCCTGCAACAAGAGTAAGTGCAGTTTTGGTATTCCTTTAAAATAAGGTTTTTAAGGAAATGCTTCTGTGATCTTAACAGAGGTGTTTCCACCTGAATCTTTAAAACTGAAGCCTTTTCTGAAGGAAACAAGTTTCTGACTAACACTGATCACAGAAATGCTTTCTGTAGTACTATCCAGGGCACACAGACCCAGATTTGAGGCAGACTATATAGAACAATCAATAAAGAAAAGATTTGAACCCACACTTCCTTGGTTTTCAAAGGCTTTCTCCACTGAAGGAGGGAACTTTCTTCAAAGCAACTGAAGTCTAGAAAAAATGAGCCAGAGGCAAGCCTATTGTACACTCCTTATAAAGACTACTTCGAAGTAGTCTTCTTAGAAAGCAAAATGGACAACGCCTCGAAGAACATTTCCTAATCCCCATGAGGTTTAAACTCTTTGTTCCCCCAGAAAGTAATCAAGGCAGGCCCTGTCTCTCTTCAGTGTAATTCAGCACTGTTCCTTCCACAGTTCTCCAAGCTGTTGCACTTGCACAAGTCAGAAAGCTTCATAGGACACCGGTCCTGGGTGCAGCAAGAAGCTCATACAGCTGCAGGTGGGAAGTGGAGAACTGAGATTTGAAATCTGAGATTAGTGTAGCCTAGAAGCTGCTCCCCCATTACAGTGTCTAAATGACCATCCACCAACAGCTCAATCTAATCCCCTCTAACTAGGGGATACTGAAGAAGTGACAAAAGAAATCCATTTTCTTATGTCTTTAAACGCAGTAGGGGAATCTCTCACAGTGGAAAGATCTGACAGCAGAGAAACTAATTGCTTTTGCACTACTGTGCTCTGCTACTGGAAGTTGAACTTTCCATACTGCAATAGATTTTAGGCTGTGTCTTCATACCTTTTTCAGGTTTTATCTTCTGTCTGAGATACCATGTCATAGGCTTCAATCCAATAAAAAGTGATGTAATAAGACTAACAGAATATCTAATCTTCCTATCTCAAGTTGCTACGAATTCCAAAATTTGGAGCTGCAATCAATCAAACTGAAAGTGTTCCACTGTTAGTGACTAGGGTTATCAGCAATGAAGATAGTTTCCTGGCATCTGTGATTTAATTCTAATTACTTGTTATCCTCTGTGTATGTTTAATAAAGAGCTGCTGGCACTTTGTAGAAAAGGTCAAAACATTCTAATAATTGCCACTTCTGCATACATGTAGCAATCCCCATACTTCTTTTTCCTCAGCTTTTCATTTGCTTAGAAATTGCTGTTTGATCACTGCTTGTTTGCACACATCTTAACAGAGTCACTTTGCATCACGTATATCTCTTGAGATAGTTACATGCCAAACCACTGTCTTCAACCTATGAGACAAATGTTCTATTGACATTGAAGATAAAACTCTAGCCCAGCTAGAGTGTTACCTGCACCGCGAGTGACAGAAGGGCAACATTATAATCAGAAAGATCACAACTTCTTCTTTACACCTTCTTGTCCTAACACCTGGCCAGCTAACACTGACATTTAGTTAGTTCTTGACAAAGAAAGCTTGACTTATGAAAGCAGTGGCTGACTCAAATCGCTTATTCCCCCTGGGCATACAGGCTTTCAGCTGTGGTGAAAATGTGTTGAAATAAAGTATTGATGATAGGGCTACCGAAAAGGTCATCTAGCTCCTGGAGAACTCTCTGTGTGTCTGCCTTAGTGAAATTAGTTCAATTGCTTCCCGTTGAGACCGATACAGCCCACCAATGTGAGTTTACACAGCAAGGTAGGAAAGCTTACACTGTGTGAGCACTGAATGTTTCATCACTCAGAGACAGAAGGGTTCTCCCTTCTCCTAATTTTGCCCTAAGTAGTCGATGGCAAAACAGATTAGTTTGTTCTCTTATTTAAGAGCAGCAGCATGCAATATCTTAAGAGCTGAATAACATTCTGTACCTAGAGACCTGCATCTGAAAATAACTGTGTTCTTACTAACCTGCTGTTCTCTCTAACACCATTCATAAACAAAAAAAACCTTTGCATCTCCTTGTCCCACCATCACTTTCTTGTCCCCTGCACCTCAGTTCATTGAGCTTCCCATTTTGTAAGGTTTTGTAAGGTTCTTCAGATTGCAACTTTCTACAAGCAGTTCTCCTATGCACAGGAGGAGCACCACAATATTAACCCAAGTGTGGGTAAGGATGTCAGGGCTGCCTGTTCATTCTTTGCAATGGGAAATATTTTCATCACAGACTATTTCCATGTATAAGAAATGGAACTGAGGTCTGGATTGAGGCCCATTTCTACACATAAAGCATCTGACATATAAACAGATTACTATGGAGTGAGAGATTACAGTGCATGCTATCAGCCCACAGGAAATCACTTCTGCAAGGACCATGAATAGAAGCAGATGCAGGGCCAGAGAAACTGTGTTTTAAGCACCATTCCTGACTTCACACTTTATTATAGCGAATCATAGGAATGGCCACTAGTGCTCCACCTGTACGTTAGGAATATTCATACTTTATTTTCTTTTGCCTTTTATTTATGATGCTTCTTTAGACTATGATTGCTTTGGATGAAGGTTTAATTTCCATTGATACAGCATCCAAAACAATACCTGACCAGTACAGTCAGAGATACTAGACATTAGTGTAATGCGAGTCACAACACTGCCCCACCTTTTTTCGATACTGACCTTCACAGGATTCTCCACTTGGTGAGAACATCCCATTGTCATGGTAGCCGTCTCGGCATTCGCAGTGGTACCAACCAGGCAGGTTAATGCAGTTAGCACGACTGTCGCACTGAACGAAGCCATCTGAGCATTCATCTATGTCTGTTCAGCAAGAACAATCAAAAAGAAGGAGAAAATTTACACAGAGGAAGTTGCTATATTCATCTGATGGAAGAACAGTGTCTTTGGTATTTCTGGGTTTCTTGGCAGTATTTTCATTACTCACACTTGAATTTCCAGAATTATTTGTGATAAATTTTTGATTCATTTCCATAAAAGGACTTGGCTAACAATGTTAACCCTGCCAACAGTGGAGCTTCTGCTAATCCAAATTTACTGTTTACGTATCAGTAACTCATTTTGTCACAGTACGTGACAGGTAATCTGACATCCATGTAAGCTGTCCATAGTATGAAGAAAGGAATTGGATGCTAGTTCAAATAATAAGATGTTAACCATTTAAGTAGTGCAGGCTGCCTGATAAACAAAGACTGTTTCTAGGGGTGTATGAAAACATTAAATACTCATTATGGTCCCTGCTTATGCTCTTGGTGACACCAATTTTAGGTTAGTAGGGCTCCCCTAATTTGTGGAGTTCCCGTTGACTTGCACCAGTGCCTCTGACTCTCAACATAACTGACTACAGTCTCCACTCTCACCATCAAAGAGAACAGCTGGGATTCCAAACAAATGCTTAGACCCTGAAGATGAAATACAACACACTCTCCTCCTCCTGATAATTCCTTTGGGATGTGCGTTTCTTAAAGATCAACTTCCACTGACTAAACTCTACAGTAACAACTTGCCATAGAATGGATTTCTGGACGCACTCGTTAGATTCAAAATCCACTAAAGTACATCCTGCAGACACCTGAACTCATGGACTTAGCAGAGATGCAGAGAGAACTTTGTGACATGTTCATTTCCAGTGCCTTCAGTTCCGCAGTAAGCCATAGTAAAGAACAGGTCTCAGAGTATGAGTGTTGTTAACAGTTAAGGAATACCAGGAGTATGGAATCAAACCGGGATAAAAATGTGTCCTTCCTTATCAGATTCATCACATTATCATTGTGTTTTATACCAGAGGTACCAACTTGAGCAGCAAGCTGACGGACAGTTGCCAGTCGAACTGGCACAGAGTGAGACACAACACGCACAGACTTGCCTTCAGAAACAAAACGCTCTAAACCCCACACCATGAATCTGAATAATGAATAAACCCTCAGTGTAATGGTCATTCTGGCCAAAGCAGGGATTCAACCTTTCTTAAAAATAAGAACTAAAATAACAAATTAAGACTCAAACTCTTAAAAGTACCTCAGTAGTTGATCTAGTATCCTCTGGGATGTGGCTACAAAGGAGAGGTGTGATGTGACCACTGAGATATATGTAAAATATGTCAAAATTCTGCCCACAGACCCATTAGCTCCCATTTATGTCATTTCTTATTTTCATAGCAGAAAGTGTAAACTAGCTAAGAAAATCAATTGTGAGCTGCTATAAGGGCACAGATCTCTTTTCTGAGAATACTAATGTGTGCATAGATAAAGATAAATTCCCTCTAGTCTCTTACAAAATCCATTAAAAAATAAACTTAAAAAACCCTCAAGGCTTCCTTATCCATTGAAAACCCTTTGTTCCACGTTTGAAGGACAGAAATGTTAGGTATGTGGGGGACACCTGCATACACTGTCAGGTTTCACTCAGTCACCCACACTTGGTTTTGAGTTGCATTTTTCTTGTACATGTCATGGGGTGGGTGGGATGGGGGTATTTTATTTACATGCCAAACAACATCTGTTTGGAATCTCTTTGGAATGACTGTACAACCATATGATGAGTGCATTGTTTTTTAAAAGCTTTACAGTTACTTGATGAAATTTCATTAGAAATTTTCGTTATCACATCTCAGTCTGATTTTCTATCAACAGTCTCCTGGAATATTGCACCAAGCATATACTGTTGCTGCTTTGTGTACCACAAATTAAGCCATAAGTGTCTATTGGTTTAAAACACAGAATTTTCAACACTACTATGAATTCCAGGACAATCATCTAAGTAGTCCTGCTGCAGGACTGAGAAATGCCAAACCTTTACAACCTTCTGCTGTTCAGTGTGTCTCTCTCTAAATCAGTATAAACTCTGTCCTTTTTCCTGTGAGCAGCCGGGACCCAGTGGGACCTCAGTGGTGCCTGACAGATCACAGGAAGATCAATGAAAATTATGTTACTGTAGTGAGAAAAGGTTGGTTTGCAGTCCGTGCCTTATCTACTGCTATTCACTCATGCACCTGCATATTACTTCAGAAAAAGGAAAGGAAAAGAAGGACTACAATCTAGAAGTTCCCTTACCACTGGGGAATATGCCGCCTGGGAGACAGCTTACCTGGCAGAACAGAATCTAAGTGACCGTGCTAAATGCTTGGGATCACCTGGCCAGTACAAGATAACTTACTGGGGTTGGCCAAGGCTACAAGCCCCAGAGAATCAATGAAGCATGTAACCTCAGAGGCTGAAAGAGTAGAGCTGTTGTTTAGACTCGATATGGATCTTCATACTTGCTACTTCATGACATCATTAAGACTCTGCATGGTATGTATGTCTTCTTTGGGAAAGTGGAATGTGTTTATTGGTGATGAGGTGGAGAAGAGAGTGTTATTTAGGTCAAAGTAACAGATATGTTCCTCTCTTCAAAATAATTTATCTGCAAATCTGTAAGCCTTGTAATTATAAGCACAGTATTGCAGGCAGAGGCTGAATGCATTCTGATGAACTCAGTTACCGATTATTCAGGAAAAACAAGTCTTGAATGTCACGTCAGTATTGGTAAACTGACAACAAAAGCAGCTTTTCTGTATTTATTTGCAAACTAGCTGACAAACCTATATCACAAGAAATATTACTTGGGATGAAATGCTTTTACAGATGCCAATAAACAAAGAAATACATTCTTCTGGTTTCGTTATGGCTGCATGCAAAGTTGAGTGGAGTTATGTAAGACACCCTACCATAAAAAGCATGGATGGAAGCACACTGTTGGTCTTTAAGAAATGTCCTATACTTGACAGATTGTTTGCCTGAAGCCACTGCATTGGAACCATTGCTGCACTGATGCTGAATAATCCATTACTCCTTACCTGATTTTGCAGCAAACAAAAGAAATCCAAAACAATTCTCATCACCACTAACTGTTTAGGCAAACGATGTTTTACAGCATGTGCCAGTGGGTTTAAGAATATAGATGTTCCTTATGCACAGGATTTTGTTTTAAATCTCCCAGCTAACGCTGATCATTAATTCTAGTAGAGACTTGCTCTGTAATGGGACAAAATATAACTGTCGCAACTCTGTTCAACAAGAAAACGCAGCATAAATCTGTTTCGCAGCGCCAAAGCACTGATTTCATGGAAAATTTTCTTGACATTTGGATAAAAGGATTTCTATTTTCAAATGGGCATAGTATGGCTCAGGAAGTGCTGCAAAAGTATCTACAACTGAAATTATCTTATTAGTATGGGAAAAGCAGCCAGAAATAATTTTTCTCTGTCCTGTGGTGAAACATTCTCCGATGAATCATCTTGCAGCTGCTCAGTCAGAGGTGTGAGCTGACAAGAGAAGAAAAACTGATTGAAGTTTTGCTTGGCCAGTGGCTATGGTATATCAGTGGGCTATATGGAACATCAGCAGCACTAATGAAGTCCTGTTTGATGGTGTACTAGAAAGGCATGAAAAGTGAAATATTAGCCTATAGAAGGAAGTTACTGAAAGGCTTTATATTTTCACATATGAAAAAAATTAAACAAAATTTTTAAGTACAAGGAAAGGATGGATGAGTTTTTTTCAACAGTAGGTGATGACATTTTTAAGCAAATAGACAAAACAGACTTCTTATTCTAAGTACCCGAGTTCCGCTCTTTAACCGGCTATAAGAAACTGTGGTGAAATGGGGGGAGAAGTAAAAAAAAAGAGAGAAAGCATCCCCCCATCCAGGAGGTAAAATAGAGTCTCATATGCGTGACAGGCCAGAGCAAATGGTTGCATCCTGCCCCTGCTGCAATTTATGGCAGAACTCCCATTGACTATTGTGGAGGTGGCATTTTCTTGTTTTTTTCTTTCCTTTTCACAGAAAGAGCACAACTGCACATACCAAATCTGCCACCCCACTGATACTAGTTGCCAGGTTTGGAACAGAAAGTAATGCCGAGACGGTCGCTGGAAGCAACCTTCGCCCCAAGCTGGAGAGCAGCTACGCAGCTGCACCGTGGCACTTCAGCGCTGCCTGCTCTGGCTGTACTTTGCCCTACAGCATTTGCATGGCAGAAGATTTGTGATTTTGGCTTGTGAAGCACTGTGGCTGGAGGACACACACCTGTGAGACTGGTTTGCCCACAAAACACCAGGAGCATGGGGACTGTCTCTGCCCTATGTAACTCACAGAGACGCTCATGGCATACACACCATGAACACACCCCATTGCCACAAAACAGGGTACCTGATTATTACACGCTTACCTTGTGCATGATTTGGTTTTCAGATATTTAGGTTTTCTCCTCTGTTTCTTCCTTAAACTGACATCAGTCAGCCTAGTTATTTCCATATTTTATTACCTATTTTTCAACTGGAAAAAAACTCAGATTTTTTTTTTTTTGCTAATTGGAGCCCCATTCTACTAAAGTAGACGCACAGTAACAGGCATTCTGAAAGCAAGTGCTGTATACACCTAGCTCCCCCCTTGACATGAGAAAACCTTGTTCATCCAGATCACTGTCTTTTTACCTCAAAACCACGCATTTCCTTAACTGTGGCAACAGTTTCAGCTGTTATACCCCTTGCTCTTGGGGAGACTGAGAAAACTCTGCTCCCTGAAGAGTAAAATAAGATCATTAGCAAATTATCCACTGCTACACTAAGAAAAAAGGAAATCTAGCTGTCTGATGAATATTATTAGAGAATTTCTGTATAATAAGAGCTTTTGAAGATTGGAAGTGGTATAAAATTACAAATTTGAAAGATAGCAGTGCTCTTTCATCCAGCAATAGGACCAAGCTCTCTAATGTGGTCAAGCCGCACTCAACAAAGAACCATGGTGTGGGAGAAGAAGGAGGGAGGCGGTTATACAATTTTGTATTACTCACTTCAAGACTGAAATATTAATCATCAAATCCTCCTCTCAGAAAAGCCTGTATGCCACCATCAAACACAAAGATACAGAGACACAGAGCACAACTTAGTCCTAAAAGCCTTTCTTTCAGAAACTGCTTTATCCAGGTCAATACAAACCAAAGCACCAGTAGCCCTCTCCTGTCAAGAAGGCAACACCACAGACTGGCAGCTATGAATACTCAGAATTTAGTTATTTCCATTCTGGAAGTTTTTCTGGGACTGTATAATACATGGCACTCAGCTAAGACTGCCAGTTAATACTCTCAATTGCAATAATCTGTCCCAGTGCTGATTGGGTTATTATCACTGGTTATATTTATAAAGATTAATGAGCAGCCAGCAACTTCCATGATGATCAGTCACTACTGACTTAGGCTAAATTTGAGATATCATTTCAAAGGCAACAGCCTTTCCAGCTTAATGCTAACCTCCTGAGCCACCCACATCCCAGACCCGTATAAAGTGCAAACACGGAAAGAAAAATAATTTCAGAAACAGATTGCTGAAGAAGTGGTTTAGGGGACTGTGAAGCTGTTTAAAAAGATAAATCTTCAATGCTTTTTTATCATGGGTACATTTGGAACAGTCAAACTCTGATACGTCGTTGCATATGTCAATACATTTTCAAGGATGTTATGTCTGGCTTGGATATAAAAGACCATGTCCCAGCTATTCAGACTTATGCTCAGATAACAGAATGCCCAGTAGGATTAAGATGATGTCTGAGTTATCTGATTTTAGTAAATACATGTGCAAGGGTTGGGGGGAAAGGCCTTATTCAGTAGGGCAAAATGAAAGTTCACTGTACTGCATAATGTATCTGCTGTCCAAACTCAATTTTCTGGAGCAGCTTTGAAAAGAGTTCATTACCTGTACTGCAGGTTCTAGAGTCCCATCTCTCACATTTAAGAAGAGAAAAGCATTTGTGTTGGATTTCATGTGACAGCAGATTTCTAATATGATGATACTTGAGAAGACCTTGCTGTTCAAGCAGACCTTTGATTTGAGATCTTATACAAAAAAGAGGTCCCAGTGGAGAAATATAAGAGTCTGAAACTAGTTCAATAAACTGGAGCTATCTTATTGTTAAAACAAAGTACCACCTTTTGGGATTTCCACCCCACTACATTCCCATATACCGCATGCATATAAACATCACACAGAGGAATAAAAAAACCCAAGAATACAGAAGCTGAGACTGCTGAAATAATTCAGGAAGATATCAGTTATGCCAGAAAACCAAAGTTGTTCAGAATGCCTTTTAAATCTGTTTTGTAAAGTCTGATCATCTCCTTTCTTCTAATGCTGCTGCTGATTCCCAAAGGAACTTTCTTCATTGGTCAATAAGAGTCCTAGAACCTGATTTTGTTTACAATCTGACTATGATTTGTTCAGCTTCCAGTAACTCATCAAAGATACAATATCATATCGTGAGTACTAGGTCATGCCTTTCACTGTATGCCTTCTCACATCAAAGTTTTCATTAAGCTATAGAATATTATTGAGTTACTGTATTTGCATCCCACATTTCATTTAGCTACAAGTTCAAATCATGAAGGGGCAGACTACAGCTGGCCTGTGGGGCACAGCAAAGAGAAGTGTCACCCACAATTTTATCCTAGTATAACATAATTCCGTGAGCAAAAGGACTTTCTTGATGTAGCATTAGAAACATCAGGTATCTCAGATGCAATCTTCAGAGAAGAGTGAAGACCATGGCCTTTCCTCTCCCTGCTCCCTTGGATAATGAATTAGGCCTGTGTCAGAAAAAAATGCATTTTGAATGCCTTTGAAGTTGCTGCTTCTATCTCTGCACCTCCCAGATCTAGTAGAAATTCTAGCTGAGTCACCTTAAAACCATAATCTGGCTCAAAGGGCAGGAAACCAGAGCTGGGGCTACAAATGTCACATTAAAAATTGCTTCAACAGGTTGAGTCAGAGCTGCAGATATGTTCTCAACTAAAAATTTCCAACTGTCATGTTGCACAAAAAAATAACTATGTTAAAACAGGTTGTCTTCTTTTTTTAAAAAATCCTAGCAAGAGCATGATTGTATTTCCTAAAGTACTCTGTCCATGGAAAACTAATTTAGTTCCATTAATGAAAAGGAAGCAAAATGTGATTGAGGATGTAATACGGAATTATAGTTCATTAATTCTTCAAGTATATAATTTTCCAGACTCCTGATCCCCCATTGATTTCTGCACACCCCCATAGGTCTTGCTAAATGCCAGCAAAAGGAAATTCAATCGTGTTGTTATTTCATGTGTGGCAGTGGCGGCGCTCCAAAATTAGATAGAAATGTTATGAAAGGGAATTTTCCACTGATTGCTTCACCATGCAGCCCTATTACCAATTCTTTGTTGTCAAAAATTGATCAATCACAGACCCCACCAATAACTGAAACTATGACAGTCTCTCATTACACACCCAATATCATCACAGAAGGTGACATCTGTAACAATTGAAGATGATAATTTAGAACACCTAATTCGCCATGATGAACTAGGTGCATCCATGAATAGTGTAAAAAAAAAAAGAATATATTTTCAACAAGATTCTGTGAAACCGATAGTGCCAATCCCCATTAGAAAGACTAATTGAGAGGTACTGGGCCTCTATTTCTAGTCGTTGACAAAGATGTGGTTTTGCTTTCACTTTGTCCATCATTCTCAGTACAGCACCTCATCTTAACTGTAACACATGCTGCTGTTTCCTCATTAACCCTATCTTGAAAAAGTAATTATTTTCTTCAAGATAGCAAAAGCACTTTTATACCTTGAAATACAGCAACAGACCCATTTTGGATACCTACCAGTGTCTGAAAATTACGTAGCTCCATTTGCACGTTAGAAATAGGACTAACACAGTGGTGCTATCACTAACTGTGTCAATTGTTGGGTAACAGTAGCCATGTCCTAAGCAAAAGAGAATTAATTTCTCTGAAAAGAGAAGGGCTAGTTGGGCCAGCTGTTAACCTCTTTTCTAACAGGTGGGAAGGAAGGCTTTACTTGCACAGTGTACTGACCAAAGATCTTGAGTTTCCTCAAGTGAGGAGTCAAGCCAGTTACAACCATGAGTCATGACTTTTACGTATATGAACCAAGGATGCAACCAACACAGTCAGCTTAGTTTGTGTTCAGCTTTGCAAAAAAGTTGTTTCATATCAGCTGTGCTATGACTTACAGTAAATTTCCAAGTATTTAGTTCAGAGGCCATCTAAGGAAAACAAACAAAATAACCCACAAAGCAACACAAACAAAGTTTTGGCTAGGAATTGATTTGACACGCTGATTTTAATTTGGTCTTCTGCTATGGTCTTCTACCCTTTGGTCAGGGTATCGTGCATATTCTATGCGTGCTTAAGTTTAAAACATTCTTACCTACATTTTCTTGCCAGTGACTTGTTACCATGACTCTCAGTACATACACCAGTGACCATTAATTTACGTTGCTGGTCCTGGAGTATAAAATCATGTAGAGATTGTATGAAATTGCTGAAGCACAGAAGAGGAAAAAAACACACTATTCCTTTGCTTAGGCTATAAATATATCAATGGCATATATCTGCAGAGACTGAAGACTCCCTCATGTTGACAGCAAGATGAAGGGCTCCACAGGGATATGGGGCAATGACTGGCAGTGTTATAGATTTTAATTCGACTAATAGTTGAATGGCTCGTAATTCATAAAAGAGAGAGCTTACAGTGAGTGATGAAGGTCATCCCTATCTCCCTTATACAACAGAAGAAAATTCTATTATAATGCTGCCCAGCTGCACTATTCACATTCTATTTATAGCCCACTGTATTTTAAGAACCTAACTGAAATTTTAGTTTTCATATTTAGTAACGGAGGTTCTTTCCTGTAGCAAATAATAGCTAAATAGTGGATGCATTTTCATATTTTTAACAAATATCAAAAAATCCTGTCTCCTCAAAGCTCTTTTGTAGCGCTCTGCTTTCCCAGTTTATCTTTTTTTTTGTTTGTTTTACGCTGCTACATAGAGGATTGTAGTGTTGCAACAAGCTAATGAAAATACAAAGAGAAAAAGATAAGTACTAGTATTTGGATTTTCAGCGGAGAAAAATTTTTTGTTATTTAAAACTGACAAGGACTCTGAGGGAGGAAAGAAATCATAAGCATCGAAGAAACTGTGTCAGGCGAGCAAAATGAAGGGAGAAAAAGACACAGAAGGATAAAGCAGCAAAGCACCTTAAGCTACAAAACAGAAAGGGTGAGGCAAGTAGAGTTCATGCCTAGATCTAGAATGCTCACCAAACTCAATATGGGCATTTTTTGCGTAATTTCTGTCAAAGATTAACTTTATGAATAAATATAAGTAAAAATGTGAACCAAAGTAAAACTTCCCAAGCTTCTGAAGTCACCAGTCCTTGTCTCACTGCTCATTTTTGAGCTTACTTTTCATATCTGAGAAAAATTTAGGTGATTACAGGGATTAGGGTGACCTCCCTTCCAGACACTGCAGCCAAGCAAAAAGCATCTTATCCGCAGAACCCTGGCTTTCCTCTTGGCTTGCTGCTGATCTCATTTGTTTACCCTTATAGACAAGTTTTAAACCTTTTCCTGAAATCTAATGAGTTAACAAATTTAGACTATGTCCATTTTGAAAGTCAAAGGAAAAGTATTTTCTTAGGTTTTATGCATTTGCTACACTTCCCACTCAGAAAAAATACAATATAAAACCCACGAAGTCTTCTCCCAGTTATTGATGTATTTCAACAGAGGAGCAAGGGGTGCAGAAAGGAGATGACCTATATCTTATCTGCACTTATGCCACTGCCTTCTTACGCAAAACTTCTCACCTGCTCAACTTTCCTCATGCGTCTTGTTTTGCATATCTGTAAAAGGGGAAGAAATTGCTTCTGCCAGCTCTCTGTTTTTGTACATAAAGAACTCTAGGTGAAGAATTTAAAGTAACAGAGCTGTTTGGCAAGTACGACATGTGGCGATGCCAAGGCATGGTTTGGGGAACAGTGACACACCAGGGAACAGGAACTGCAGAAGAGACCAACATGTTTTGGGGAAAGGTGAGAGGAAGAGCATCAAGTTGTAGAGACGAAAGCTGCACTCCCTGCCTTTACTCCCCTGCCTGCTTCACTTGGTAGTACGGACAGATCACAGAAGTCACAAGGGCACTCACTAATAGTAATTTAAGTCTTGCATTATTTTGTTTTTCAAACAGCGCTCACAGTGTAGAAAACAAGTGTTGTTTTTTGTAAAAATACAACAGTCTCCTGTACAATTCTACTGCACTCTAAGGATCTTTAATTTTTATGGTTATTTGAAAGAGTGGTGGGATATAGCACCAGCACATGTAATTAACCTCACGTTATTATATATGTTCAGGGGAAATATCTGAGGGAAGGGAGCAGCACTAAGCTATTTTGTACACTAGCATGATGAATTTCAGAATCTCACTTACAAGCAGCTTACCTATATCTGCCATGTTTGCAATCCATCTGCTGGCTGCATAAGTCTGCTTTTCTGTAGCCTGAATTAGCACTTTGAGCATTGTTTAAACAGAGCATTCCTTGTAGGAAAGGCTCATTCTCCAGGGGTTAACCGAACACCTCTCTGCTACAGTTTCTGAGACTGCCAGTCATGTTGGCCTTTTCTGTTTTGAACTTCCTTGTAATAGTAAATACGAAGACTTTTACTGGCACATAGTTAGCTGAAGTTTGATGGAATTATTAATTATAGTTTCAACTAATTCAACTAATGCTCATTAACTCTTTGCCGGATTTTTACTGGTATAGTGGAATATACAGTATTATTTCTCTTCTCAGCAACTGTCCTTTCTGAATTGAAAGTTACTCTGAAACTGTAAACTTCACATGCCCAAGATTCACAAGCTTATTTATGACTAAAATCCTCCAAATCTCCTAAGTTTTTTCCTGAGGGAAAAAAAAACCCAACTCATGCAGAGGTTCTTGGAGAAGAGTTTCAGCAGAAACTCTGTGCTAGAGTTTCTTGTTCTTCTCTTGAAAGGATCTTCCAAATTCTTTTGGGCTGGGGAACGAAAAAGAAACTTTAGCCAATTTACACCCTTTATACAAATCAATGAAGGAAATCTCAGACAATTCAAAGGGGGCAGAGATGCGATGGCAGCCTGTGCAACCTGCATTTGTAACTTAATTCTTACCAGATGATTGCTCACACTCTACATAGGGTTTGTAGTTTTCCGCTTTCCCAACTGATTAAGATCCCCAACAAATCCAGGCTGTTCCTCCCGCAGAATGTAATCATTTGTGAGCTGTCATCTCATGTCTGGATGAATTTTCAGCCTTCATCTCTTTGTTTGAGCATATTTGTTTTAGAGGGAGTGAGGAACATGCCCTTTGCCACCTACAGTCCCTGAGAGCAGAGCTGCTACCGCATCACGCATTCCACATGCTCTCCCCTGCCTCTGCAGGACTTCAGCTTTAAAGGATATGCCAGCTAAAAGAGAGGCGCAGACAGGAGAGAGTTAAAACCTTTGCTTCTACTTAATTTCTGACAGTGTTTGCTGTTGTCTATCTGCCTATACTCATACGAGCAACTGAAGCCCAATAAAAAAAGTGGAGATTGCAGTATTTGCCTCTTTAGTGCTCAGCGTTCCTTAAGATGTAATATATCAAATGCTTTGCAGTGACTTTAGACTTAGGCAAAGTCAACATATTTCTCATGAACTCATTTAAATAGCTTAGAAATAAGCTTCACGGTTGAGATCCTTATGGGGGTAAAGCCTCTTTTGAAATCAACCCCATCTTGACTTTTTTTGAACCATGGTACATCTATTACTTCTAAAGGTACAAGCATTAGTAGCAACTTGTTTTATTTTTACACATGTTGGACTCGGCAGCTATTCACCTAGAATACTAATTAGTTGTGAGAGAGGCAGACGATTTATGAACAAAGCTATGAATGCATTGCATGTTATATTCCTTTAGCTAGACTCCAACTTCACAGGATTCCTGCTCACCTGAGGCCTGACTTCAGAAATACATTAAAGTGTAAGCATTACAACAGCATGCTTTGAGCTCCTTGTTTTTCTTAGGGTTGGTCGGAGATATCAAAATGGTCTTGACCATCAATGGCAAAGAGACATTTTTACATTAGTAGAAATGGGCATTTTAGAATGACTTATTACAACTTGTTATTATTTTTCCTTAATAGAAGCAAACAAGAAAGCCCGGATCATACGCAAAGGCAGCCCATTAAAAGCCAATAGCCCTGCCTGCCAAGAGAACTGTATCAATTTATATCAGTTGAATACAAGGCCCAGGTTTAGCGAGATGAAAGTATGAGACGCAGATCAGTCAGGAGAACAGTTCTTTTTATCAGATTTGCCTAGAAACCAAAACAGATAAGGAGTATGGAAAAAAAAAAGACAAAATAGTAATTGATTTTGCATTACTGGAAGACGGTTCAAAAAACTAGTAGTCAGTACTTATAACAAAATACCTTTGGCTGACTGCAGAAGGCCATAATTAAGGAAAACAAACCATTTCATCAGCAGAACTCTGCAGGACTTTCAGTACCAGCTTTTCAGCTGCAAGCTGTGAGGTACAGAAAAAATCTCCCCTGATCCTGCTCAGTCTTGGGGAGCTGAAAATGCACAAATATAAAGGCCGTAACTTGTTAGCTTTCTTTGCCTCCTCCGTTTCACCAGATGTATCATACGAACAAAGCTCCTGATGAGAACAGAAGTTGTGAAGATGATGGCTCCTAACCTCATGATTTTATGTAAAGCTTATTGCAGGAGTGCAGGAACAAAAATATAGGAAGTAAAAGTTACTTGGCACTTTCTTCTCCAGAACAGTCAAACAAGATATTTCAAAGACTTTCTAGGAATTTCAGATTTGACAATAAAAATTAGACCTGTCTGTCTGGAACAGTCAACCTCTATTATTGAGGATATTTCTCCCTATTAATCACCACTGAGAAGTAGATAAAATGTATTGTGCCCTAAGCAGTACATCAGAAAACTATACTAACCAAACAAAACAATGCAGAAGCCTGTAAGTAGTGCAGAGGTCCAAATTCCCAGAAATACTGTTCTCAAAAACTATTTTTACTCGAAATTGAGGCAAGCCAAAAGAAAAAAAAAAAAAAAAA
>Ga0065711_1002820_pt1 | contig 31439 bp, 14 predicted proteins | sample Hoacrofraction12_FD_59098 | JGI IMG/M metagenome (GOLD analysis project Ga0065711, IMG submission 59098) | Hoatzin crop microbial communities from Cojedes, Venezuela - Epithelial fraction 12 v2 (version 2) | ecosystem: Host-associated > Birds > Digestive system > Esophagus > Crop | place... | reverse complement strand
TTTTCTCCTTATTTGTACCGTTGTTGTTCCTGTTTCCCTCTGTTTGCTGTTCTGTTAAACTGCCCTTATCCCGACCCACCAGTTTCTGCCTGTTTCTTTCCATTCTCCTCTGCACGCCGGCAGGGGGAGGGGCGGCCGCGTGGTGCTTTTTTTGTTGCCGGCTGCAGCCGAAACGAAAACACTTGGTAACTTGAGATGGCTTGCAATTTTCGCTTGGAAAGGAAAACTTATTTTTAAAGTCAGCTTGCAGTGAACAGACTTCACAAACAGCTGAATGACTAACTACTAGTAAAGGTATACTTGTAGTATCGCTGAAGTTTGAGCAGGTGAAGAACTAGATGTCATGGCATTGCTATGAAGATAATACTCTGTGCTCTTAAAAAGACCATTGGTTGGTTCAAGGCTTGCATGCAACACTGAAACGAGAGCTGCAACGTAATTATTCTCTCTGCAAAGTCTATTTCACTATTTTAAATTTGTCTTTGGGTTTCAGGGAAGCTTTCTGACTTCATAGGGGTATAGCGTACTTTAGGCTTAGGGAAGGTAGGTGTATGAGAACAGGAAGTTTAATTTGCTTGGGGTTCTTTAGAGAATGTTTCTTGCCAGTGGGGGACATCTGCAACACTGCTTTCCCTTACAGAAGTGGCAACAGCACTGTTGCACTGTGGTATTGCCTGCTCATGGCTGCTCTTGACACAAGTTACAGGAGTGCTGATACATTGAAAACAGACTTTTCTGAAGCTTTTGAGTTTATGCTTATTAGAGCATAAAGAAGTTACCTTTATTTTAATACTGTAGACTTCTGTGGTTAAAGCAAAAAGTTGAAAACCTGTGTGGATTAGGTCACTTCTGTAGTATTAGGACAATGTTCTGTGTTACACATATTTTGTTTTTTCGGGTATGTTGTGGTTGTACTCACTTTAATGTTAACTTTAAATTCTATTTCCTTATGATGCATATAGTTATTACCTTGCTTTTTCTTTGTGTACATTAAACTGTTCTCTATATTAATTCAAAATAAGTAAGAGCGTGCTTTAAGACAAGATTTTTCTACTACATGCATTTTGGTTTATCTAAGACTAGGCTGTTTGTTCTTAAAGATTTAGTAAGATGTAAACAAAAGTGTTTGCATAGAGTAAAACAAAAGAGGAAACAAGTACATTTCAGCTGCTATGAAAAACTGTTTTGAAAGTAATAGCTCTTATTTTACTTTTCTTAATAAATGTAACTATTGGTATATTACAGATGATAGAAAAGCTAACAGTTGAGGATATACAGCAAATAAAGTAGCTTGAAAGTGAATAGGGCTTCTGCAAGCTGGAGAATGGGATGTAACTGGAGTAAGTTGGCTTACAGGTGGTCAGTTTTAACTGATTGTGGATACCAGTATGGAAGTTGTACTTACAGTGTGCTTCTGTGCAGCAGGCAGCAAGGAAGAAATAGTAAAGTAAGATTTAAAATGAAAAAATGAAATTCAGGCTCTGGAAGTTACTTCATCTTACTTCAGTTTGGCACTGTACTGCTAGGGCCACTTTTGTACTGCTTTAACAATAGAAATCTGACTTACTATGCTTGTGTAAATTCAAGTGAATATACCAACGTATATTCTTATATCTGTATCTTGGTGAGTTGTTGAGCTGGCACGCATCCCTTGGTTGTCTTAAAAGAGTTATCTCGTTTCTGGTAAAGGGCAAGTACAAGGTTGGTTGTGTACAAAGGTGATTTGTAGTTGTTTGCTAATCTTAAGTTGAGCAAATATAATTGCCAGGAGTTAAAGAATAGGATTAAAATCTTCAAAAGCCTGTGCTTATAGGGATCCTACCTTCTGATCAAGACTTAAGAAAGCTTTCATCATTAATATTTTGGGTCATGTGTGCCCTATTTGCCAGCATTATAAATGATGTTGTGGCTCAACTGTAGGTTTTGGTTTGGGTTTTTTCTCCTATTGACAGAATTGGAAGGTTCTAGAAGGGTGACTTATAGTTTGATATGCCAGTGTTTGTGTGTAGGTTTCTGGGCTGTAAAGCATCAGTATTCACTGGTGCTGGATCCTTTACACAAGAAACACGTGCATTTAAGACAGTTATTTATCGTTTCTATACAGTCTAGTTAATGGACGATTTCTTTCTTTGGAGAACTATTTTTTTCCTTATTTGCCATCATCAAAACTGAATTGAGGTCTGTTGTCTGTGGCTGAATATTATTAGCCCTATGATTATAAAAATTCGTAATGGATATGGTTCAGAATGACTTTTCAATTTGACTGGAAAATATCTATCACTTTGTCATATCCCAAGTGTAAACTGTTGAAGAAGCATGTGTACACAGGATCAGGAAATCTTATTTAAATCTGTATCGCAAAGTACATTGACCCCTGACTCTTCAAGGCTGACATTCCATGTTGTCATCTGAAGTGTAAACTGCAAATAAGGTGGTTGCTTCTAGCACTGACAGGGGTTTAAAAAAAAAACCAGCAAAACTGAAAAATACCGTTGGCAGTAAGAAATTCAAATTGACTGCAGTTTCAGTTTCTAAGGTTCAGTAACCTTTACAAACCATTGGGAACAAACATGGTTAAAAGTTATCCTTATGTAGGTTCACTACTGTATGGTGAAGAATTCTGCAGTAATGACCATGCTGAATCAGACCAGAATTTCTGAAACCTCATTGTCTAACAGTGGCTGTTAGTAGAGGCCAAGAAAGGAACTGATAGGGGAAGCTGGAAGAGTTCTCTGGGGAAGCAACTTCTGACTTCAGCTTTCTGAACTGAAAGTAGTGCTTTTATATTTAGTGGCTGTGGATGGATTCTTCATGGATGTGCCCAGGCTTCTTTTTTCTGTGCATTTATGTAAAGTTCATGTACTCAGACTTGTGACTCAATACATACTTCTTTCACGTTGTTTTTGATAGCCCCTTTTGTTTGTTTTGAGCCTGTCACCTGTGTTTCACCTGGTGCTTGTTCTCTTCTTAGAAGGTACTGAACAGCCATCTTTTGTCATTTTAGGAATTTGCTTGAGCCTGAGTCAGTGATGCTTGGCGCACCATAGCTATCTTGTTGACACTGCCTGATTTTACACTGAAGATAGCAATTATCAGAGAATGTGATACTGTCTTTGAGCACTGCTTGTGTTGTATATTTGAATAGAGCATGTGACTGTTTCAGGCTTAGCACAGTGGGTTTTTGTTTCTTTGTGCAAGTTTGAAATATGTCAAGAAATCAGACCTTGCCTTTGTTTCTGAAACTTGTCAGGGTGGTTTTTGAGGTGCACAGTAGCATTGGTTTCTTTTCTCAAAAGACTTTGAATGATTTGCTGCCCATTACTACACCTACAAGTATCTGTTTGAACAGGATAGCTTGGCCATATTCAAAATTGTATAGTAAATGAACAGATCACTGTATCACTAGAATGAGTTGTGCATTAACATCATGAAAATACATGCATTTCTCTGGCAATTTATTCAAGAATACACTTGGTTGACTACTGTTTCCTGTTCAGAGGCTTACAACGGATTGTGTCTTTGTCTCTGAAAAGTGTTGGGAGAGGAAAGGGTTCAGCAACATGAATTTTAAGTATAGACTGTAGTCAGTAAGTTAACTTGATGTATGATGTAGAGCTGTTTAAAAAGTTTTTAATACTACTTGTACCATGTCGAGGGGTAAGAGAAGTTGAGTCCTAATTGGCCCTTCCCTACTTTTGTACACAAACTAGTATAGAATACAAGAGCATTGTGTACCAGGGGCTTGATCTCTTGTGGTTCTGGTACATCCTGACAGAATGCTCATGAGTTTACTTTGTTCCTCGTCTGGGATGAGTTGACAAATGCGGCTGATGGTTCACAAAAATCTTAACTCTCTGGTCTGTGTTTCCCTTGGACTAAAAAAAATATAAAAATTCTTAGCAAATAGTACAAACTTCCAAGTAGATACTTTTCAGATTAGGTAAGGACACAGTATATGCTTTCACTCCTCTTTCAGCAGTTCCCAGAGGATGGGACTTGAGCAGTTTTTGGCTTCTGGTTTTGTTTTTTCCAGCTCTGTGACTTCCCCTAGCAAATACCTAATGCCAGAATGTTCCAGAAGGTCAGTTCTGCAGAACTCAAGAGTTCATTCTTCATCCAAGTCCAGCCTCCTTGTACTTAATCCAGATTTCATATACACATGCGTTCTGTGGATGAATTCTACAAAGACTAAGTTGCTTTAAAGAATAGGAAAGCCACCTATTGTGAGAATTTCTTTTTAAAGAACAACCTGTGCATGTGTTGTCTGTGATTTCATTCAAGGCTGTGATTTAATATTATTGTATTAAAAAAGTCTTGAGTGACAGGTATTAAAAACTGAAGCTGTTTAAGTAGATGGATCCATTAGTAAGTTTGGCAAAGGATACACCTTAATTTATTGTGGCTTGCCCTTCACCAGCTCAGTGCATAACAACTTTTTCTCCGCCCTCTGTTAAAAGCAGCGAGTTCACTATGTTCCTGTTGTATTTGTGCTATAATGGAAAAAAGAGAGGTCTTTGTAGAGACTTTGTAGAAGTCTCTTCCAAACAAGAATAGCTTTTGTCAGATAAACTTGCTTGATATCTTATTCGAGTTGTACACTCATCTCGAAGCAAAAATTGATATCCCCTGTGTAAGGAGAGTTTTATTATAGTATTAGAATAGAGCGAGATCAATTTATAGCTCTCAGAGGCTGCTTATTACTTGGGAACAGATCCAGAGAACAGTCTTACCTCAAGCTGTATCAAAATGGGTTGTGGACTTTGAGTGGAATGTGAGTTAGACTTATTCTCCTGTTGTTATTAGAGCTCAAGTTGCATATGTCCTAGGGTTTTAGTGTTAGAGATTAGTAAGGGCTGTATGGCTTTATGTATGCTCACTTAAATAGATGTTCTACTAGGGTAGCTAGTTTGTTAATTATTGTTTAGCATAAATCCTATTTCTTGCTGCTAATCCAAGTTGAGAGTCTGTGGTCTTGTGCTAGAAAAGGTATTGGAGCTTCTCCCATCATGCTGTCCTGCAGGCAGTGCTTTATATATGTGCTTACATTTGTGGTGGGGTCCTGGTTAGCTCTGTTTTTTGGTTTGCGAGGTGTCTCTTGCCTATGTCACTCTACCCTTTGCTTGCCAACCCAGTCTGCTCCTTCCTCACTTGGCTGTGGGTTGTCATCTACCTCCCCTGATGTTGCTGGTATCCTCCTCATGGAACTGCCCTAACCCTCTACCTGCCAGGAGAATCCTTTTAATGGAGTTGCTGCTGCGTTGTACTTCCTAGGTGTTTACATCCACTACTGCTGTTTTCTCCAGAAATTAAAACTAGCTCTGTGCAGTTTATAGTTCCTTAGCCCACCCTTTTTCCCTTTTCATTCTCAGAAAGCACTGTTCTGGTATGCTTTGTGCAGACTTTCATATCTTTCTGGAGTTGTAAGAGGAGATTGCCCTAGCTGGTTCCCCAGGATTTCACATGACCAGGTCATTTATTTGATGGTAGTACTAGTGAGGGGGAGGCGGAAATCTCTTGCTGCTCACGCTGTTACTGTGTATTAAAATGATTCAAGAAGTTGCTGGACAGCCTGATCAATTTTATTCCTTTTGCTGTTCATGTTTGAATAGTGATTTCCTCACACCTGTGTGCTATGCATTGAAAGATTTTGGTTGCTTTCTCTTTAAGTAAAGCCTTAATTCTCCCCTTCCCTTTCTTTCCTTGCTTGTTGTTCATCAACAAGCCCATACTTGGGTATCAGTACTTCATAACTAATTTCAAAGTGGCAAAGCAAAACTTGATGGGATATCTCACATGACTGAACATTTCACCAAGTAAGTGTTAATTTTTTTCCTCAGATGAGTTTTTAGTTTTGTCATTGTTGTGAAAATCCATGGTCACAATTTGGATAAGCTAATGTGTATTGTTGAATAGTTTACCTATGACTAGAATATCCCCCACAGCATGCTATTTTAACTTCTAATAGTTTTATATCTTAATGATATATTGCTATTGGGTTCAGAATAAGCTGTTCCAAAGGACAGTTGTTTTTAAAGAGAAAAACTATGAAGTAAGAAATTAATTTCAAAAGCCATTCTGCATCTCTTGTGTTAAAGTCTTAGTACTGCTGATCTTGCTCTGTCTGAGATTGGGCAGAGGAGTGAATCTTAGGCTACATGCTGAGGCAGCAGGCTCTTTGTCTTGCAGTTGCCATGATGGGGGAGGATTGAAAGGTTTTCCATCAGCCTTTATTTCAGTGACCTTTTCCAAGTTAGGAATAGCAGTTGATTAGGAAAAACCAAAATGGTCAGTTTTCTTCAGTTAGTCCATACAGTTTTCTCTCCAGTTCTGTAAGCTGAAAAATAAATTGAAATTGAGAAGGTAATATTTTCTGTTTTCAAAATGCCATTTCTGCAAATCTTTGACTTACTGAGCTTCCCACGCAATACATACTTGGAATTTATTAAACTGCTGTATGTGAAGACTCCCATGCTTAATGCTTTCAGCAGCTTGCATAGGTGAGGTAGAATAAAAGTTCAAAGTAATGCCAGCATGTGAAATGTTAACAAGTAAAGGCACCATAAGATTCTTTAAATATTCACAGGGACTTCATTTTCATCATCTGCTTAATGCAATGACTACATAGTTTTCACAAATTGTGTTTGCTTATTCTTTCAGGCTGAAGGTTTTGGAACGGATGTTGGAAGATGTTAGCTGTGGATACTGGGGTTGTGGAGGAGTGGTTATCAGAGTTCAAGGTAATATAGTCTCAGATATTTGGCCGGTAGTGTTTGAATTGCTGCTGGAGCAGTATGCAAGAGGGCTTGATTACTGTAGAAAATGAAGAAAAATAGTGACCTTGGATTTTGCTGAGATGATAATGTGATATATACAAATGTCTGCTTGAAAGGATTTTTTTCGTTGCCCTCTTTGGGATTACATACTTCCCGATACAGAGCAGTGAAAATGTATGTCACAGATGAATGGTCTTGTTGGTTTGAGTGCAGACTAGACTTCACTATAGGTTTTGCTCTTGGTCTGCTTAGATACACTGGGAATGTGTTTTCCTGTCTGTAGAGTGGAGTATGATCTCCTTTGGGCGATAGCAGATAAGAAGTACTGTAAGAGCTACAAACAGTAAGTTTAAATGTACAGCTTCCAAAGGGTTGTTAAAAAGACTGGATTTTTACTCTTTTAAGTACTGTCAGAAAATCTATCTAGTGTTAGAGAAAAGCTGTTCATGTCAACTGGAATTTGTGTTCTTTCAGAGTAATATACATCCTGTAATAATATTCACTAGCTTTGTACAGTCAGTCTTGAGAAAACTCCATAAAGTGTGAATCTGCAAACTGCTGAGTTTTGCAGTGAAATTTCACAGGGAAATTTCAGTGGGGTTGCACCTGTGAAGCTCTGGGGTTTTATTTATTTCCTGTGCACTATTACATTCTCTGTGAAACTATCTGCAAAAGGATAAAATGTGATGTGTCTTCTGGCAATTTTGTTGTCCTGAAAACATGATGATTTCTGTAGTAACAATTTCTTTGTGAAACAAGTTTTAGTTTATAGTAAACTCTGATAAATTGTAACTTGTAATGGAAAATTGTTGTTGAAATAGCTGTTACATTTTCATGATAAAAATTACTTTTTTCTATCAGTTATAATACTTTTATTTCAGACGCTGCCAGAAGCATCCATATCCAGCTATGCTACAAACTTGAAAGACAAGAGTGCTTTGATTTCGTCTCTTTACAAAGTAATTCAGGAACCACAGAGTGAAGTGAGTATATCGGATCTGTCACACTAAATGGCTGACGTAACACCAGCAGAATAAAATAAGGTCTTGCGTGCTAGTTAATGGTGTTCTAACTACATGAACTACAGAAATACATGAAAAGTCTCTGTCAAAATGTTTGTTCTTAGCAACGACATGCTATCATGGAAGCAATTCATAAGTTTTGTAACCTACTGATCATAGCTAAGCTGGTAGATCACGCTCATGGGCTTCAGGACTTCGGTATGGAATTGAGAAATGCGTTACGGAATTGGAGAGAACTTTGAGACTGACAGAATTATTTCTGTAATTCAGTATCACTTGAATGTGAATCTGTAGCTATCGGAAGCCTATCAGAAGCTTATCTGTTAGAACCTAAGAGAACGATATTAGATGGGTTTGCAATCCTTTTAAGTTATTCCTTAGGTTTTAGGGTTTTTTATTGTTGTTTTAAATATATGCATTTATACAGTGGCTGTACCCTTGCTAAAATGATGGAAAATTAAGAAAAAAAATCTGTGGGGAAGGGGGCAGGTTTGCTCTGTACCTGTGCCAGGAATGGTTCCATACCCCATGACTGCACTTGTTTTAAAGTGTCCAGGTCAGTTCAGAACATACTGAGCTGATTTTAGTTGCGTCTTGTTAACTGTAATGTCTCATTTTCTACCATCCAGCAAACCTTGTGTGTATGATTTTAAAACTGCATCAAGTCCTTAATTCCTCTTCCAAAAAGACCCAGCATAAGGAACCTTACCAAAGTTTGAGATGTTGCCAGTAGTGGTCAGAGGCTTTCAGTATATACATTTTTTGAGAGAATGCTGATAGGTAAACTCTCAGGTTGTCCAGGAAAGAAGAAATGTAATTCTACTTTGCTGCTCAGGCATTCCACGTCATTCCAGCTACTGAGTCAAGCGTATCAACATGTAAATTAATCTGACGAGTCTCCCTGTTGATAGCCATATTGAGACTTTCATATGTTCTTTGCTGTCTTACTATTTCTGGCTATCACTATCTTTCTTAGGGACCTTAGTAGCAGGGTGGTCAAGGCCCTGCAAATTCTGCTCTAAAAGGTTGTTGGGACAATTCTCGGGGCAAAGTATCGAAGATTTCCCAGTTAGTGAGACTCTGAATTGAAATGAAGAGCCAGTGCTGACACTGAGTGTTGTACTGCCAGGGAAGAACTAGTCCTGAAATTTTTGTTTGGACCGTTCTCTGAGTACCTGTCACTTTGTGGAAAGGGCTACTTGGAGCTTTCCACATCGTGAAAATACTTGTAAACTAGCAGTTAAAGTAGTAATTCCTTTCAACTGTTACTCGAGATCTATTAGCTGCATTGTGGAATGACAGCTTGCTTTATAGTGTAGGATATGTGCTGTCCTTTATCTCATGTATGTAATGCAAAGGAGAAGGATTAATCTGTGAACGCTACAAATACTGCTGAGATTAAAAACACACAAACAACCCCATCTGGACACCTTTGAATATATGTACTTCTAATATAATAATTACCTGTACCTTAAAATTGTGATTAATCTTATTTTGGTGGATGGATCTATTCTTTTTTTTAAACATCTGACAAGTAATCATGTGTATTTGCATCTATGACTGCATTTTCCTGCTGGTTCATGTTTGCTTTTCATGTGGCTTTTTTTGGTTTGCTTTTTCAAAAAGTTAATAATCGGTTTGAGATAAATGAACTCCTTCTTTGCTATAGCAAAGAAATACCCAATTCATAGTAGCTTTGTTAGTAAAGATATTGTTAGTTACTTTTGAAATTCCTGGGCCACTGATAGGTGAAAAAACGTAATTCAATACAAGGAGAGAGTCTTCACAGTAGATATGAATATTTAAAGGACTTTAAAGAGTCCAACAATGTTAAAAAAAAAACCACCAAACCTGAGGTTTGTTTCTTCACAAATTAAAGATTTTTTTTTTTCTTTCTACCTACAACACCGTTGCTTTCCTTTTTAGATAACAGCCAGGCAGGCCATTTGCATTAAGGAATAGAAAGTGTTTGGAGTGTCTAACACATTTGGATGCAGCTTAAAAGGAAGAGGGATGAAATTGCAAGGACATTCTTCTGTTCTAGTGTTAAAAATTATTTCAGTCTAGAGACCTTTTTAGAACTGTTTCAGTGTAAAACAATCTCTTGAAACAGCAGCAATCATTAGTGCTTTTTGATAGTAGGTTGTAGCATGTGGTGGCATTTTGAGGAAGAAAGTCTGGTTTTGTACTGATTACACATTTAAATGTGCTGATATAAAGCTGTCTCAACTGAGATAATGATGCAAACATGGATACCTGTCATAGCTATTTATGTGCCTTTTAAAGTTCAAGCACATCATTCTGAACTGATACTTCATTAAAGGAAGCATGCAAATTGTGGGAAATATGTAAGCTGAAGATGGAAAGGACTTGTGCTGGTAAAGTTTTCTAAAAGGCTTTTTGATAGTCTGCTCTTGAAACTGATGACTTGTTTAGCTTGGCTTGATTTTTTGCCTTTGATGTAGATTTTCCACAAATGATTTTTTCAAACAGAAGCTATGTCTGTCAGAAGCTAAAAGTTCCTCTTTTTTTGAATGGATCCGATTGTCCCAAATTACTTCTTAAAAAGAACCAAAACCTGCTAAGATCCATTAGGTTCAGAAGTAACTTTGAAGAGTAAGAAATGTTGACTCAACTTTCTTTGTATTCAGGAGGAAAATCTTGGGAAAGCAAGCAGATTTTCTTCCTAGCATGCTCTTCTGGTGGCGTTGCCTCCTTTGTTGCAATAGAGGGAGGAGAATATAGAAGAATGGGTTTCTTACCTTTTTGAAAGCTTGCTCAATTGGAAAACTGAGGGTGTGACCTAGACAAATAGCAGAACAACAGAGTGTTGTAGTTTGAATAAAATGGAAACATGATCTGCATGTTACTAGCAGTAAAGTACATATCTATATTATCTGTTTTTAAAGATTTTCAGAAAGGTGTTAAGTAATACTTTGCTCTCTGAAGTGTAGTGACAATTCTAATGACTATGGTATCTTTTCTCAGTGCAATCTCTAAAATACTCTAAAATGCATGTCTATTGGGTTTGGATTCCATCATTTCCAGGTTGAAACTTTCGAGGATTTTGTGCAGGAACACATTTCAGTGAATATCTATTACTAGCCCTAACATGTGTGGTTTTGAGATGAATTTAGAGTCTATTTCTGTGAGTCATGTAGATGAACTGTTAAGATGTTAAATCTTGGAGGTAAGAAACAAGGTAGAAAAACTAGTGCTTTAAGTATGTTACATTTGAGTCCTGTCTTTCAGAGATTTGCAATTAGAGAATGTCACACTTTATGTAATGCTTTTTTGATATACTAGCTGGAGCTGGTAAAATGAATTCTAAATGGCTGGAATCTCAGGTTTCATTTTGTAAAGTTGCCAATATAAATGCATCAACTACCTAGATTCTTTTTCAGGGAGTAGTTTCTTGAGTGATAGAGTCCTCGTATTTGTTACTTGCAAATAAATGATTTAGAAGATTTAATTAAAAATCCCCTTTTTCCCTTCCTTATCCCACTTTTTTTTTTTTAGACGAAATCCTTTTACAGTTCCAAACTCCTGTCAATGGTTTGCTGTGTTTGTCGATGTCACTCGGAATGGTGACAGCTGACAAAAAGTATTTTTCAGCCTGTGTTTTTGAGGTTTTGCTTGACAGTTCAGTGTCCAGTTCAGCTGGCTTTGAAAGCACCTACTGGTTTTGACAGTATTTTCCACTTGGGTTAGGAAATCTGCTATCTAGGTGACAAAATAAAAATATAACTTCAATACATTGACACGTGATGGTTAACACTGTTTTGTCCTCTAGCAGAGGTAGGTGGTAACACAAGAATGCACATTAAATCCAAAAACACGGTGTGAACTGATGTCTTAATTGCTTTTAAGTCTTTTTTTAACTTGTTCTAGCTCAGTGTATTACTTTCATTTGTATCAGCTTAACAAATTTTATGATAAGATTACTCTTGAGGCTTCCCATTTCTGTCTCAAACCTCTAGATACATTGAAGTCTCTAGAAGATTCTAATGAGAGTGGAAAAGTGAACTAATTCTACTGTATAGTAAGTTACTGTAATACTTTGAAGTTGAGTGTTTTGCAGCTCTTCTCACGTGGTGGGTAAAAGCTTCTAGCAATTTGTGTGTACGCTGTTTGAGCTCTGGAATAGCAAGACCGTTTGTTCAGGTACTTTTCCTGTATATTAGAGATATTGAGGGCATGGTATGAGGTGTGGTGATAACATGTATCCTCTATTTATGCCCTTGAGGCTGGAGGAACTGAACCAAAAATGAGAGAAAGGAACTTTTGGAATTCTTTCTTCACACAGGATGGAAGGCTCTACTTTTATCATCTGAAAGTATGTTATAAGGGATGAAAAGTGTGTAAGGTGACTTGTTATTGTTTCAGTCACTCCCTAATGGCTAAAACGTAACATTTATCGGTGTACAGTTTTGTCTAAAGGATTGATCCCCACAAAGCTGCACTTTCTTGTAATGTGCTATTCATTCACAATTGTAATTTATATTTCAGCTTCTGGAGCCAGTTTGCCATCAGCTCTTTGAGTTCTATCGCAGTGGTGAGGAACAATTGTTACGATTTACGCTGCAGTTTCTACCGGAGTTGATGTGGTGCTATCTTGCTGTCTCAGCCAGCAGAGATTTGCAGAGCAGTGGATGCATAGAGGCTCTTCTCCTAGGAGTTTATAACTTGGTTTGTATTCACATGTAATTATTCGGGCATAAAAAGATTAGTGTGCTTTTGGGGGATACTGTAGAGTGTTTCACTGAGGAATAATTAGAATTTTGTTTCAGGATTGAAATGAAGTGGTTGAGTATCTGTTTTGACTCTTCAAATTGAAGTCCTTGTCAGAAATATGCAACGTGAACTTTTATTCTTTTATTCTGGTGAATATTTTTTTCCTACTCTTCTTGTGGTTCCTGGAAAGTCCTAATGCACTAATGCTGAAGGAGCCAAAGGAGACCTCTTAATTTTTTTGTTACTTAATTCTTGGTATGGTGATTAAACTTATATTCTGCTTGAAAGCTTTTAGAAGTGCTACTTCTGAAGTGGTTGCCCATATTTTCTAGGGTACTTTGACTAACTTGACTAGTAAACAAAAAATCACTTTCAATGTATTCTTAGTACTCTATTGACAAACAGATTGCTTAGCTTTGAGAAAATAAAGGTATTCTTTCATTTTGTAATAACCTTGACATTTTCATATATTATATGAAAAGATACTGTTTCTTCTTCAAAGCAGTAATTTAGTAACAGAATTATGAAGGAACCTTTAAGAGCCCAATAGTTTAGTTATTACAGCAAAATGCATTTAGTCTTTTTATGGCTATTATCAAAAGCTTAGTGTTATTATGACTATTGGGATTCTCTTCAGTGTAGTTTGTATATTCTGGATGCTTTAGGAAGGCTTTTTGGCATGTGAAACTATAATGAACTTCAAGTCTTCTCTTCCCATTCTGAAAATGTGGAGAAGGCAGGTCCCATCCTTCTTCTAAAAATGATCTCAAGTGTCTTCAAGCGAGTGAAAACATTTTTTCATGCAGCAGTCTATGTAAAAAGACCTGAGCCCTTATATTCAACCCTTTTTTTTTTTTTTTTTAGGCAGAGTACACACTTCATGTGCCTTCTATGTGCTTAGTTGTATCAGGGAATAAAAACATTTGTGGAAAGCGCATGGTATATCTTATGCTTTAAATCAACTCACTCCTTTATTTCCATGATGAAGTCATCTAAAATGGTTGATGGATGTGGCTATAATCACTTGTCTTTCTCCTAGAAGAGATGACATTTACAGTTGAGCTTGAAATCAGTCCAGTAACATGTTCTCTTAGCTATGAACAGTTTCCTAATTAATAATGTAGCCATCCATCTCCAGCTGCTTGGGGTCATAAGAATTTTACAGCAAGCTTCTGTAGGAACCTGTAGATCAACCTGATTTTTGGAAACATGTATTCCCCCCCCGCCCCCGCCAAAGACATAATGAATGCTTATGCTAAAGTAATGCCATGTTACTGATGCTGACTTCTTCCCCTCGGTTGAAGTTGTATGCAGCTTGTAACTGAAGCAAGATGGTACTGTTCTTCAGTATACAATGTTGAAAAGGTAGTAGATGACCTGCATTGATACTTATTTTCTTTTTAACCAGTGACTTTGTTTTCAGAAGCAAGAGGAAAGATGTAGCCAAATACAAATAATAATCCTTCTGTAGATGCGTACAGTGGCCTCTTGGAACCTGAAGGAATTAATATGCTCAACAGAGTCCTGCAGTTTCTTACTGAAGGAAATGGAAAAATTACATATTGCTCAGAATAATTTTAAATTCACTGTGTTGTCAGGGGTATGGAACTACCGTGGTTGAACCTTGAGATTATGAACTGGTTTGTTCTACCTGCAGCTTGGAGACACGTACTGTGATAGTGCATGCAGTTGATTGTTGGCTTTCCTGGCTGTAGGTCTTCAAGTGCACTCCTGAAACTTAATTACAAATCTGATAGAATGAAGAGTCAAAATATTGATATTTCTAGATTTTTAGAGTTTGGATGTAGCCAGTTTCTCTTCACTTCTCCTCCCATATATCAAGGAAACTGTTTTCCACATTGGTGCAGAAACAATACTGAAAATTAAAGTATCAGTGTTTTATGTGGAATGTGGAGTAGCTATGTATCTCTTCAGACAGAACAGCTCTGTGTGCCTTTTTGATACATCTCAGTCTTCTTTTACTAATTCATATTCTACTTTAAGACATGAGTTTTAATAATTACTATGTGAAGCTAGTCCTTCAGCCTTCCAAGGCATGGATGTTAGGAGACACTGAAGTTCCCCTCTACTTTCCACCTTTGGATATATGAAATCTGCTGCTGAAATTTAGGAAAACAAAAAAAAGTTCTCTTGTGTGTGGTGTTGGTTATTGGTTAGGTCTACTTTGGAACTTCAGCAATTTTTTATTTGAAGTACCTCAGTGCTCTTCTGTGATACGTAGCACATCTTTTTTGCCTTACCCATTAGCCTTCCGCTAACTTCAAGGAGTGAGACGTCTGTCAGTGTACTGCTATGTTGGTATCTTGCAGGAAAGCAGTTTCTCTAAAGCTTTGCATCCATGCTTTTAACTGCCTCTATAAGAATGGAATTATCAATTGTGGGCTTTTGCAAATACTATGATGTCTGCTACTGTCAAACCATATGAGGCTGCAGTCATTCCAGAGCTATAATATTTCCAAAACCAATTACATGTAGAGTCATTACTTGATGAGTAAATAGTTTTCAGAACAGTATTACTGAGCATTAACCTTCATGGTTAGCAAATAGTGTATCATTAAAAAAGGATAATACTGTTTAAACATACTGAGATTTCTAGTTAGTGTTTTTAAGGTGGACTATGTATGCAAATGCATGTGCCCTTTGCCAGGTTATATGAATAGTTTTCAGAAACAAATGCACTGTGGTAGTAAATACAGACAATTTCTAGCTTGTATCTTGGATTGTTATAGTATTGCTATCTGTCCCTTCAACAATTTATTGGCTTTCTTTATCCATTCAGCCCCATCCAGCATTTAACATTTTTGAATGTCTGATTTCTGTAGTACAGTGTAACCATTGGTATTTTCTGTCTTTTTCAGGAGATAGTTGATAAAGAGGGACATAGCAAAGTGCTGAGTTTCACAATTCCATCTTTGTCCAAACCTTCAGTCTATCATGAAGTAAGTGACATCTACAACATAAAGTTGTTACTGATTGAGAAAGGCAGTATGCTTTGGGGACCTGTTTGTTAAGAATAAAAATGCAAATTAGTTTTAACGTGTTGCATAATGGCATAGGAACATATTTCCTGGTCTTCTGAGTACTACTAACTGGTCTCTGAGGCCTCGTCAGGACTGAACAGTCATAACTTCATAACATCCATGCACCAACTGTGTGGTTTTTTTCTATTCTGAAGCCATATACCTTATCTGGTGTAAAATAACTTCTCAGATTTGAGACAGCTAAGCAGTCGGATAACGTTAAGCCTGTTGAAAATTTATGTACCAATATGGTGATGCTGATCGTTGTCTATTTTCACTTGCATTGTAGCAAGACTTCAGGTGGACGTGTTTTGAATGATCCTTTTTCCTTTAGCCTTCCAGCATTGGCTCCATGGCTCTCACTGAAGGAGCTTTATCACAGCATGGTTTGTCCAGGGTTGTATACAGTGGACCTCATCCTCAGAGGGAGATGTTAACAGCACAGAACAGGTGAAATTGTACGATAGGATATTGCTTGAGAATCACTAATGAATCTTGACTTGTCATAATTTTTAATGTAGGTATAGACTGAAGGTGGATAGGTGGTTGCTGTGTTTTGTGGTGGTTTTTTTTGTTTTTAAACACATGTAAAGTAGATGCAGAAAGACTAGCAGCACGCATTACTACATGAAGAGAAAAAGCTTACAGAACCAGACTACTCAATTGTCAACTTTATTGAAATGAAATACCAACTCTGTTCAAATAACTCTTGCAAATGTCTGCATAAACTTGTTTTCTTTTAAAAAATAAAATTGGTAATATAATTCTAATGTTTCTTGTAAATCCTAGGTTTGAAGTGCTGACTTTCCTTCTGCTCTGTTACAATGCTGCCTTAAGCTACATGCCTGCAGTTTCTCTTCAGTCATTGTGTCAGATTTGTTCAAGGTAATTTCTGTATGTTGATTACACTTAAAATGGCATTTTCAACTTGAAATGCAATCAGGTTTTTTTTTCTTTTTTTTTTTTTAAAAAAAAACCCTTCAGGTTCCCAAAAGCTGCTTGTAAACTTGACTTTTTTCATAAGTGTTTACAGCTGCATTATTTGCTTTTAAAGTATGTCTAATCTAACTTTGGCTTGACATCTCAAAATGGGGAAGGAATGACCTGGCTTATATGCTGTGCTGTTAAGTGGAGAAGTCAAACCAAAGGAACTGTTGGTTTTTAATCAAAGTAGTTGTAGGTGTGTTAACTAAATAAAATCAGAAATGTCTTCTAGAATCTTGGTAAATTTTGCATGGCAAGCTTACTAAATATATTTGGGTGCTGTGCTAGTTGAAACTTTCTTGAAATTATAGTAAACATTGGAACTCCTCTTCAGAGGAGGTGAGAGAGCGTTGAAACACTTGACAATATTTACAAGAGTCTTTACAAGACCTTTGTTAGACATGCTGGTCTAAAATTTAAGATAGAAAATATTCAGAAGCTAAGGAACATGGACAGGAGACTGATGTTGCTTATTCTGCTTCATTGGGTTATGATAAATAAAAAGTTTTTTAAAAGCCTCCAGAAAACCCCAAGCAAATTACCAGTAGGTGCAAGCAAGTCTTTCTACTTCAAGATGCTGAATGTTTGGATACTGTATACTACACAATTTGACTTTTATCTTAGTTCTTCATTCCCTACTGGTTTTGGCATCCATGTTTCTCTACTTACTGAAAATCTTGCCCTGACAGCATTTAGGGATTCAAGGGAATATGTGTCAGAAGACTGGAATATCTTTCAGTATCCTGTTTGAATGTGGTGCTGACAAAATTCTCGGAAGAATCTGTAGAATAACACCTTTAACTGCTTTGAGCAGTGTTGAATATAGGTTTCTTCTGGAAGATCTGTATGAAAGCAATTTACAATTAATGTGTTGGGCAGGGCTTTGAACAACCTGGTCCTAATGGAAGACGTCCTTGCCCATTGTAGGAGGGGTGGAAATTGATGGTCTTTAAAGGTCCCTTCTGACCCAAACCGTTCTATGATTCTTCCTTTATAAACGTAATCTCATAATGTTTTTGTTTCCTTGCATGTTGTCACTAGCATGGCTTCCTGTCTTTCCTGATGAAGTTTTTAAAATGTTGTTGTTGTTGTTATTTGGAAACATGGTGATAGCACCATGAAGGGTCAAATTTATATCACACTAGGTGCAAAGTACGTATTGGGAGAGTTGCTGAGCCAGAGATCTTGGGCGTGCTCTCTGGTTTTTTGGGGTTTTTTGTTTGGTTATTTTTTTAAGCAGCCAAAGCAGAAAAGATGAGTTGCAGCATAGAGGAGGAGCACAAAAAAGTGCAGTAAGTTAGTGGTGAAGTTACTATTAACAAAAAAGGCTCCTGAAATCTGTTACAGGTGTAATTTGAAAGGTACTACAATACAATCTTACTCTTTTTTTTTTTTCTGGGCAAAAATAGATTTAAGAAGAGTTTTACAAGATCTCTGGTATTGAAGCTGAAGAGTTGGAGCTTTCTGAGACTAGACCTTCTAGTCTATGCTTTGGAGAAGGACATACCTTTTGTTAATGTCATTAAAGGTCACTCCAGAAGTCCAGCCAATGAATTCAGTATTTAACTACCCAATATCTTTGATTTCCAAAATGTTTTGACTAAGAACCTGTTGTGGAATTCAGTTCAGAACTAAATTCTAAAGCTGACTTTTACTGCATTTTAAAGTAGTTTTATGAATGTGACACTTCTAGTCTTTTTACTTGAAAACTTGTGTGCAGCTTCCGTATTTTATGCAATGACCCTTATGCTTGTGTCTGTAATACAGTTGCTATGCTGCTTGATTTCCTTAAATACTATTAACTTATTTTTTGTCTGTTCCGCAGCAAATGCGTGGATTCAGAATGGCTATTACTGGCAGTTTTCTTGCATGTTTCCGTGCAGTGTAAATGTAACAGGAGTGTCCAGGCGGTCTCTGTTTTGGCGGATTGGGACTGTGCCGGTAGAGGGCATAGCCTGCTTCCCTAATGAGAACCAGTCTGCCCCGGCACGGGGCTGTTGGGGGATGGATGGGTACCGTCCTGTGGGGCTGTTGTAGTTAAAATGTATGCTAAACACCTAGCTTTGTAGAGTTCTAGACAAAAGTCGCTCGATGTTATTTGCTAATGACAAATGCATGATTTCTTTAGAATTTGTGTCTGTGGATACCCTCGCCAACAAGTGAGAAAGTACAAGGGAGTCAACAGTAGGATTCCAGTTTCATCTGAATTCATGGTGCAAATGCTAACAGGGATTTATTATGCCTTGTAAGTTGGGTTTCTATATGCATACAAAATAAATAAATGTCAGCTTAGTTTCTACATTCATTTAGGCATGCTACCTTTGAAATTTTTTATTTTCTAGTGGACAGATGCTATATCTAGCAGTAAGGTCCTCAGGAAGAGAGTATGGTTCTCCAGCTAGTTAGCTGAAGTTACCTAGGTCATATTGGGGAAAGAGGGCTAGAACAGCACTTAATAGGTATAATTGCCGGTGCGAAAAAAATCCTTTAAAAGACCCAAACCTTTTCCAACCATTGTCTGCTATCTGCATTTTTGCATGCTTAGTTTTGACATCAGTCTAGATAAGGAAAAAAGTTCTTATGCTTTCTCTGAAATGCTGATGTCATTTAACTGTCGATAATCATGTTAATGCGTAAAGCTCTCTTTTTAACTGAAATAACTAGAGACTAGTAACACAGGCATACTCAAAAGGTGGAATAATATTAGAATGATCCTGTTTGAATTTCAGAATATTTCATGACTAGCTGATCAATAACTAATGATGCCATTTTTAAACTGCTCAGGGTGGCCAATGAAAATAAAACTTTGTCTCCATAGACGCTACTTCAGAACAAGTTTTCTAAATAGCAGGCTTACTGCGAATGAACACAAGTAGCTCAACTCCCCTAAACTGAGCTCTCAAGGAATACTGAATCTGTGAAGGTTATGTGACCAAGAAGGTTTATCTGTTGATATAGATGCTTATTATTATGTATATATTTACCTTTATAGTTATAATGGAGAATGGGATCTGGCTCGTAAAGCAATGGATGACGTTTTGTATAGAGCACAGCTGGAACTGTATCCAGAACCTCTGCTGGTAGGTACTGTATTTCAGCTTTTTTTTTGAGTGGAATTTTTAGTCCAGGAAATCCTTCCTGTGACTGCGCATGATGCAACATGACACCAGGAACCTAAATCCTGTGAGGTCTGTGTGTCTGTGCTCTTGTGAATAGCTAGATCTGCAAGTATATACACACACACACATATATGCGCGGATGTTTTCAATATACTTAGATACTTTGTCATCTTTCCTAGTGAACAAGTTATTTTCAGTAGAATGCTTGTAAGTCTTGAAAGGTTAGATGATAGTGCAGGAGTTTGTAAAGTAATAGTCACGTCTTTAAACTGGAAACTTTCTTTTAAAAAGTGTCAGGTATTAAATGTAACTTAGTTGTGAGAGGTGATTGCAACCAGGGTTCTTCATAACCCCTGCTAAAAGCTAGTGTGCTTTTTGATCTTAAACTGGAATTGTACACAGTATTCTTCTTTGAGTAATAGGAATCCCCTGATGGAATTTTTCTAAAATTTGGATCTTTATATTAAGAACTTAGCTGCATCTTCTCTGTTCTAGGTTGCTAATGCAATAAAAGCTTCACTGCCTCAGGGTGCTATGAAATCTAGTAAAGAAGGTACAAGATGCATTCAGGTTGAAATTACACCTACTTCATCCAGAATATCAAGAAATGCTGTGACTAGCATGTCTATCCGAGGACATAGATGGAAAAGACATGGTAAGAAATATTTTGCAATGAATTCTCAGCTTTTTGCACATACTTAAAATAATATTGAGAGTTTTGTTATTGCACATCTTTATTGCTAGTAAGCAAGCAGAAGTTTGGAGGTTTTTATTTTCTTAACTGGTGAATGGGCATCTTAATGCAGTTCATATGAAGTGTGTTCTTTATTTCCTTATTCATATTTGAACAAAACACACACAAAAAACCTTTTTCCTAAAGGGAACTGTACAAAGGTATTGATTCTTTAGGGACCAATGGTCCTGTTTTCTTCTGGGAAGTAATGTATAGTCCCTGAGGTAAAGCAAATATTTAACAACTGTACCACAGAACCTCATCTGTCTTAAATTACTTACATAAAAATCAGATTTAAATGTAGAGGGATTTAAGGACTTTGGTGTCCTGGTTTAACCCTGGCCAACAACTAAGAACCACATGCCTGCTTACTCACTCTCCCACGGTGGGATGGGGGAGAGAACCAGAAGGGTAAAAGTAGAAAACTTGTGGGTTGAGGTAAAGATAGTGTAACAGGTAAAGCAGAAGCCACTCACGCAAGCAAAGCAAAACAAGGAATTCATTCACTGTTTCCCATCAGCAGACGGGTGTTCAGCCATCCCCAGGAGAGCAGGGCTCCATCATGCCTAACGGTTACTTTGCAAGAAAAACGCCATCGCTCCAAATGTCCTGTTCCCCCTGCCTTACTTGTTCTTCCCCCAGCTTTTATTGCTGAACATGACATCATACCTTTGGTCAGTTGGAGTTCAGCTGTCCGGGCTGTGCCTCCTCCCAGATTCTTGTGCACCCAGCCTACTCACTGGTGGGGCAGTGTGAGAAGCAGAAAAGGCCTTGATGCTGTGAAAGCACTGCTCAGCAATAAGAAAAACATTCCTGTATTCTCAACACTGATTCCAGCACAACTCCAAAACATAGCCCCATACTAGCTACTGTGAAGAAAATTAACTCTATCCCAGCCAAGACCAGTGCATTTGGGCAAATTAATATAAGGGCTTCCACTAAGTAAAACACAGGTCTGGGCTCAGAAGTAGAAAAAATGGTGCTAAATGTACTGCAAAAGAAGAAACATTATATTCCACTTCTTCTACCATCTTCAGATGAAGGAAGAGCTGCTGGACCAGTGATCAAAATTATCAATGCCTTGTCCTGCTGGGCTTGTAATTCTGATGACAGACTAAGCGAGTGAGTGTAGATAAGAATGCTCTTCTAATAGGTTCAATAAAGATTGTGCAGCAGTATCATAAAAAATTGTGTATGATGCGTACTATATGAACTTTTGTAGTATATGGACAGTTCAGTTAGAAAAATATTGCCAAGTTACTTGTAAAGGACTGAGAGGTAATTCACGTAAGTGTTCAGGAAATTATGTATAAATATGCTATTAGAAGATGACTTTAAAATAATGATAGAGCTTTCTGAGCAGTAATGATACACATTGGTGGTGGTAGTAGAACCAATATTAAGCTGATATTAATATTAATCAGAGGGGGTGAGGGCAAAGAAAGGTAAAATAACCAAACCTCTTTTCAATTGATTAAAAACTGCTTAAAACTGTCAGACAAAGCTGAGGAGCAAAACATAAGTGTCTAACTTCAGCGAGGTCCAGTAGCAAATTATTACTGAAATATCAAGACTGCTGAAGAGCGTTTTAGTCTTTATTATATATTTTCCTTTCTTCAACCTAACAGTTGTTAAGCAGGGATTACTGACCAGGTGCAAGAAACCTGTATGATACCTTAGCTTTTAAATGCACAAATGCCCTCTGACGCTTGTCAATTTTGTCAGCTATTATTTTTGAGTGGTTCTGGTGTTTGTTCAGATGTGGTGGTGGATAACACAGATAGGGATACTGAGTGCTAGTTCATTCAAAGGAATTGAAAGTGTATTAAAATAAACATTCTTTTTGTATTTGCATTTACAGAAAAAATGAAATAGAAATGTTACAGAATTAGTATTGGAACCATCCTTATAAGAATGCATTTTTTTTCAGCGAATACAGAAATCCAGAAGTTTTTACAATTACTGCCGCCTTGCAGGGGATGATGTTTAGTGAAGTTCAAGGAAAAATGGGTGGGACAAGTGTGCCCTGCAGCACACCCTGCACAGTAAGGTGAAAGGGAAGTGAGAATAATAGTAGGACTCATAGAAATGGGGGGAACGCTGTGTTTTATGGGAGTATGATAAAGCAGGACAAGTTGAGAGAAAGAGTGATAATCTAGTTAGTATGGCGCAAGTGAGAAGTCATCAGTGTTTAGGGATCAGGACTGAAAGATTAAGATTTCACAAAAAAGGTCTTGACAACATTTTGTTTGGATTATTGGGAAAACTTTGGCTTTGCATTGATGGTACAGGATTTAATGAAGAGGAAGAAAATCACTCGGTGTAGGGCAGGGATGGATGGGAACTTGTATAGCAGGTTGTGGAGTAGTTGTAAATTTGAAGGCTATGTAAACGTTAGGCTATCTTAAAGGTCAAAACTGAGTCTATGGTATCTTTGGCTAACTGACCATCCCGGTGTTTTGTTTTAAATGGTACGTGTCCCATGCATATACCACTTCAGCTAATCTCAAAATTTTTATTATAAAATACTAACATAAACATATAAAATACTAAAATTGTTTGTGACTTGAAAAGCCTTTTTAAAGTCAGAGTGGATGGTCTCCTGATTTCAGAATTCCTAGTAACATGATTCAGTGCCCCATAATTCCTGATGAAAGAAAGATATGGAAGAGATCTTCAGGGTCAGCATGCAAAAATAAAAAAAAAAAAAAAAGCCTTGTGCTTACAGATGTTTGTTTAAATTAAAATAAATACTAGAATTAGTAGAAATCAGATGACAAACCTTGTACGTCCTGACCATTATTCTCTCTCCCAGGGTGTAAGGGGAGGAAAAAAAATGTATTCGGGTGTTTTATTTTTGTGTTTCAGTATAATAAAAACTAGTTGTACAAATGGATTGGAAAGTTAGAGGAGGCAGCTGAGAGGTAGTTTGATCTTATACGTTACCTGGACCAGAAGACTCAATGAAGCAAAATATCCCTTGGGGAAGCAAGGGCAGCAATTTTCAATCACTAGCTGTTTGTGTATAATAAATAAAATAAAAGGATTACAGCCAATCACACTTCAGGCTGAGAAGCATGGGCTTTATTTTTTTATCTTTTAAAAAATTCATTTTACTATAAAAGTTTTTGGAGATTAGATCTTTCCAGCCTTTGCTAGAGCTCTAGATTGAAGTCAGTTTTGAAAAATGGTCAATTTAACAATTAATCTTCTTATGATACTGCACCTGTAACTCACTCATTACAGCTGTTACTTAGAAGGACTTCTTTTAAAATCGAATTGGTATTGTGAATTTGCACTCTTAAGGTAGGTACTTTAGAGGTACTAAAGGTGAAGGTCATTTGCAAAATGGATCCATCTAATCACAAATGGATAGTATTTACAGAGTCGGTTGACACTAGCCACCACTTATCAACAAATTATTTAGTGCTGTTGAATTGGGTTGCCTATAAATCATCATGCTTAAAGAAGAGGAGCATTAGCTCCTCTGTGTAGCATTAGTTTTTTGTTGTGTTCATGTTTTAAAAACAAGCCTTGAGAGGCATCTCCGCTTCCATTCACAGAGGAAAATCAGAAAAATCATATAATGTGTAAGGGGCATTAACACCTAAATGTAATGGTTATTTACAGAAGCTAGGAAAAAACCAAAGCAAGCCCTAGCAACACTTTCCTTGCTAATGTAAAATCTGCCAAACTGCGCCATAAAAGGGTTGCTCAGGAAAAACTCCTGTGTGTAGAGGTAACGCATATAAGAGAAATACCCTGATGTAACAGACTGAGTAAGAACAGCTAAGCAGATGTTAGTAAGATGCATAACACAAAAACAAAGACTTCAGCTAGAGAAGAAGGACAAGATGTTATGTTTTTCCCCATTGCAGACATTGACTTTGAAGTAGTACACAAGGTTTAGAAACAGTAGTCTTTGAGTCTCTGTAGAGAGAATTTTCTTACTTTCATTGAATCAGTATTAATTCCTGGAATAGTTAACTTTTTTTAGGAATCTGGAATGAATGTTAATGTTGGGGTATAAGCTTGATGCTTTTGTGAATAATTCAAAACATTAACATTGTGCAGGAAATGCAGCTTGAGCTTGTGGTGGTTAAAATCAAATTACAATCCAAATGGGCAGTTTGCCTGTGCAGTCTGAGGTAAATGATGTAGGTGACCGTAATAGATTATGATTGAAATATCTTTTGAATTACTAGTGCTAAGAACTAATCATGAAAAGCATTTATCAAGGTTGGTTGTACTACTCAAAGCATTCAGAAATGTGACTCCAAATGCGTTTTCCTTCAGCTGCTATGAGCAGATTTACATTAACTTTCAAGCTGACATAATTATTCAGTTTTGTTTCTACACTATTTAGCAGTGTCTTCTTGTTTTCTCTCTTGCTACATTGCGTTGTGCACTGGGTATTGACTATCTCTTTCTCAAAGGATAGACCCCCAGAGCTGTCCAGCTTGACGCACTATTATCTTCAAAACCAAGCACTACGAAGCTGAAGGTTTGTTTTAGGTGTTCTTAAAAGTTTTAAAATAAGGAGGGGATGCTACTACGAAGGACATGGATTATGTAGTCTTATTCCTGCCATGAAACTGTAGATGCTATGGTAGACAGTGTTAATAAGAGTTGAGATACTCAGTATCCCATTTTTCATTAATTTCCTCCTGTAGTTCAATGTTATACTTGGAGAAAAGTATATTTCATTTCATTAGAAGTAGTTAATAGCACTTAACTAAAAGATTAGACTTTAATTGTGCTGAGTTTTGGGGGTTTTCCGCAGTTCATTGTGGTAATGGTTACACAGCTGTGGGAATGCAGCAGTGATGGGTAAAGTGCTGATATCACAGTAGGGTATTACACTTAGAAATGCATACCACCAACAATAAGTATCGCTATTATACAAAATCTGTACAAAAAAAATCTTCCTCTGTTCCTCTGATTTCTGCTGTGCACTCCAAGTCTCCTTTCTTTGGAGCTGTATGCTGTTAATTAGTGCTTTTCTGCCCTTGGTGGGGCAGGGACTGACAGTAAGCCCTGTTCCACCCTCTCGTGTCTCTGGTGTCCTGGCTCTAAATGAGATTTCTAGCAGAATCGACTTCTGCAGATGGACATCAGTGGATCCTGGGAAGGTGGTCTACTGAAATAAGGTGCCTATAGTTGCACTGACGGGGTAGCAGGAAGAGGTTTGAAGATTGCCATCGGAGAGGCACAGGTACTTCGCCTTAGTAAAATTAGACCAATGAGGCCAATCAGAGCGTTGATCATCTCTGCTCACTAAACTTTCTGCTCCTGTGTTTTTCAGAAAAAAGGCTATACTTGGTGGTACTATTACCATTAGTGTTATTTTTTTTTCTTATTATTACTAGTGCAGTTCATAGTGCTCAGTTGTTGCCTTTGTTACTGATGATAGAAGACTTTTGCAGAAGGTCCTGTTAGGAGTAACACTTGGAAACAGTTCTAACTTCAGTTTCCTGCCAAATAGCAGGAAGTTAGTGGCTGACAGCAGTGATTATTAATGCCATTTCCTTTGCATAGTACAGCTTGTTAAATAGATACTTTCGTTAGTAGTTGACTAGTCAGAAAGAGTCATTGTACTTAACATTTGCAGGTAAAATCAGGGATAGCTCTTACACTGGGGGACAATGATGTCCATCGCTGCCAGAATAACCTTCTCGCTCTGAGACTTGTTTCATTGTCGTGGTAAGCGCAGACAACACAAATGCTAGCGAAAAGCACTGTAGCCCACTTGACCTAGAAGTACGCTGTGCCTGCACAAGAGTCCTCAGTGTGGGGACAGGAGGAGAGAGAGAGGATCCCCTCCAGCTAAAAAGCATTAGAGCTGCCTCTGTGAAAAACCATCTCATCATAAATTCCTCTGGTTTTTGACTTCATACTGCCAGTTAAATGTCTGTGCTGCCAGCTTCTGTCATATGCAGCAGCAAACTGGCAAGATAGTCTGGGTGGCCCTTACTCAGTCCTCAGGTCTGAAAGAGCTGCGTTATGAACAAAACACAGAGGTTCAGTTGAGCTTTACTCTGAGCTGTGCTTTCAGTGCATTTTAGTCTTGTTGAGTTAGTGGCCGTAGTGTTTGCATATAGTATATGTATATAACACCTATAGAGCATATAACTCTAGCATATGGTGTAGTTCTTGTTCTTCACTTTATTTCGTGGTGTACATCTTAATGGAGGATGTGCCGTGGCTATCTGTAACTGATGGCTTCTCTTTTTTCCTCTCTAGGTCATGTAAATGCAGTTCTGTGGTTATAGAGCTAGTGCTCATAAAGCAATTCTGAATACTTTTAAAAAAAAGACCTTCAGATACTGAGAATGCTTCAAACACTGTGGAGCTGACAGGTCGCTAGGATTGTAACCTGTTGCTGGCATACACTTGGAATTTCCATAAAGTCTCAACTCTAATTTTTATTTTCACTGTTTTTCCCCTGAAGAGTTCATCCTTCTCTAACCTGTCTTCATCTAACGTAGACAGGCATCTTTTGTGTTGGGGTTTGTTTTACCAGGACGTGGTAGGAACTACTGCGTTCTTATCACTAAATATAATGATTAAATGTCTTGTGGTTACATGCAGCCATCATTCTCACATTTTGGGTAGCAGTGGAGTTTTCTGTTTGCCTGGGGATTTTTGGCTGTGTCTGCAGGACTCTTTGTCTTGAAATAGTTTTTTGGCCAGGCTGAGCCACTTGTGTATCTGCTGTTGATGACTTACCCAGTTGAAAAAAGTAATCCTAGAGCCAAGCTGCATTGGTTTTTGCCTCAATTTCCTTTTTTTTTCCCTAGTGCTGCAGAAAGATGTGATGCTTTCCCTCCCCACAGCCTAATCCATGTTTTCCCAACTGTACTTAGTAACTGACTTGTGTGACACAAATAAGTTTGTTGCAAACTAATTTAGTTGTAAGCTCATATAAGGAGCTTAAAAAAGCTGAGATCATCAACATTTATGTTATATTATTAGTAGATAGCAAAAATTTCAGTAAAACTCCATAGGTTTTATTTGAATAAGTTGTATTTTTAGTAACTGGAGCATTTTCCTAATTGTAAATATCTTTCTGGTTGAAAGCAGTTTTTTGAAATTAAGAAAGAAAATGGAAGTTAGCGTGCTTGAGTTGGCTTAGTTGTTTCACCACTGTGCAGCATCATGCCATTGTATGTGTAGAATTTCTAGTCTTACATGAAGTCGGTGTGCCATTTCATTGTAAAAATTAGTTTCACTTTAGCATGGTGATACAGAGAATATAGTCATAAAAGTGAATTATGGAGAGTTCTTTGATTTCTGATAATCTCTGAATGTTTGTTTCATGATCCTCAAAAACTTCAACTTTGAAAGATCAAGACATGGGGCTTTCCAGTACGTGGGTGCGGGCCAATAATTGGAAGATTGAAGTCTGCAATTTAAACAAAGCAGAATTCTATACTCGCTAATGTTGCTAATTAACAAAAGGTTAATATGTGACCATCTGCTTTGATTCATAATGCTTTAGTCATCTGTATCTATTGGCTTTTGTTTCATGTTTTGTTTCAGACATATTTTGTTTGTTTTTTGTTTCTTATCCATCTTTAATTCTAGAACAACCAGAGAATGTTAATGATGCTACTGAATTGGGCAACTTTATCATACCTGAGATTAGTGTCACAAGTGTGGCTGGAGAGAGGACCGGGAATGGGGAAAAGAGCAGAGCACTAGCAGAGAATGATGTTCAGCATTTACAGGGAGTACAGGAAACAGCTACAGATCCTAGAACTGACAGCAAAGGCATGCCAGAAATCAGGAGGCAAAAATCTGTAAGAAAAATGATGGAGGATGGAATAAACTCATCTGGCAGAGTGCAGTTTTAGCAGAGCACTTGTAGCTGCACTCTAAGGTACCACTATTGATTGAAAGGGTCACTGCTGCATGTTTGGAGAATTGAAGTATGCAGTTAATATATTTGCATGTGTAATAACACAAATGCATGTATTGCACAGAGCTTCGTCTGTGCCACAGACAACGATGACATGCTTACAAGTAATTTTATTTAATCTGGAGAAAAGACACTGAAGATCAATGTACCTTTGAATTTATTAAGCATATTTATTGGGATTACAAAATCCAGTGATCAATGGTATGAAGAATCCATCAAAATGGAAATGAAAAGTATCTTGCTGTGAACCTCAAATTCCACATTTCACAGTGTACTGGAGATCTCATGTTGTTCTTGAGTTTCCAACTCATACCACCAGACCTGTGATGCAGAAAGTGACCTTTCAGTCCTAAAGCATTCTTGGGTTGCTAAATGTGCAGATGCCATATTGGGTGTCCTGGGGCATTGATCACATACCTTTATACTTAATGAGCTTTGCAAAATCATATATTGGAGCACTTGCTCAAAATAAGATTTACACTTTTTTGTTCTGTGTGGTATCTTCTAATCTATAAGTTTCTAATCTCCTGCATGAATTAACAAGAGTGCATTTTTTTTCTTTCAAAATCACTACAAAATGAGATTGCGGGCATGCTTTTTGATCTAGTTAATGCAGCATTATTTGCTGCAACTTTATATCCTAATGAACCTTAATTCCAAAATGTAATGGAATAGGTAAGTGTTTTGTCTTGTGTTGCTGTGTGGCTTCATGCTTGTAAATATCAAAATCTAACAATGCATAAAATCAATAAATGTGAGAAAGTCAGTTGCTGATTCTTTATTTCTTTTTCTACCATGCAGGTAATACCGATTTAGCAATTCAAGAAGAACTGATAGAAGTGTCTGAAACTGATGAAGGGTTTTACTCTAGGGCTACTTCTAGTACAAGTCAGTCTGCCCTATCTAACAGCAGCAACATGAGCAGTAAGAATGTTTTAGGGAAGAGCCAACGAAGGTCTGGAGGAAACAAACCTGGAGGAAAAGAAAAAGATGGAGAAACCTGCAGAGAACACTTGTCACGAAAACAAACTCAGAGAGCCTTGAGTGAGAATCTAGAGCTTGTCTCTCTGAAGAGACTGACACTGACAACTAGCCAGTCCCTGCCAAAGCCTGGCAGCCATAGTCTGGCCAGAACAACCACTACTGTGTTTAGTAAATCCTTTGAACAGGTCAGTGGTGTCACAGTTCCAAATAATCGTGGTGGTGTATCTGGTACAGAGGCAAACAGGTTTTCAGCTTGCAGTCTTCAGGAGGAAAAACTTATATACGGAACAGAAAGAACAGATCTTCCGATTTTAGGCAAACAGCCTAATCAGCAGCGACCTCCTAGTATTAGCATAACTTTGTCAACAGATTGATATTAAATTGGCAAGTATGAAAAATAAAATACTGAGGGTTTATGCTGATGTTGGTAAGTTGGTACATTAAGCTCCTTAATATGCTCTACATCACTTTCTTAAACCTCAAACCCATAAATTCTTATTGACTCACATTTGACAGTAATCGTGAATAGACAACAGTTGTAATTATTTTGCGTCGACTTCTAATAGCTTGGAAAGTTCCTCTTTGACTTACTGTACTTTATACACCTGATTGCTTATGGCTTCATATGAAGCTTACAGCTTCACCAGTTTAAGAAGCATTGACTGGTGGTTTAGCCACTGGCCAAGACGTGTGGCATTTTACAGATGCGTAGGATGGGAACAAACAGAGCCTCTTTCCCAGACTCTGCTTTTTCGCCACCACTTGGCATAGGCAAAACTGCAAGCACTTCTTTTATTTTAGAGGAGTCTTGTAGTATGGGCATGAAAATTTGGAACAGCATTATAAGAACGAACATTACCTTGTGTTAGCCATGAGAAAGCTGTGCTTACACGTAAGGTTGAAACTAGAAGCATCAGTTCAGTGGTTGATCTTACGGCTTTTTTTTGTAATAGTAGTTAGTACATGTTGCCATGTTCCTACTTCTTTATGCCTGTATGAGTCTGAATCATAGCTGCATTCTGGTTTTTCTGTACGTCTTTGAAACTGGGCCAAAAGTCGTACAGCAGCAGCACTTGTGGATGGGAGTCCTGATCAGCTGCTGCAGTAGTCACTCTTTAGACTTCCAAATTGTGTGACAGACTCTGTCTTTATTTCAGATTCTTAAATATCAGGCACAAAGCTACTGATTGAAAAGTTGCTGTCATCAGTATTTTTATGATTTATGGGGAAGAGGTGTGTTTATGTTACAACGTTATGTAGGAAATAAGGTGTGAGCCCTTTGCACTGACTCAAGCAAATCAGGAGTGTGAATGCGCTTAACTTCTTACTTCTGCAACTAAGAGAATACTACCAAAGGATGTGTACTTTCAGTAGGTTGCAAGCACAAAGGGAAATTATAATGTAAATATAATTAGCACTGTAATTCCTAGTCTTTTATATTTGTTGTTTTTCTAGTCTGAAATTCTAAAACAACACCCTCTTGAAGGTTACTTAACCTTTAACCTTCAGTTACTTTGGTGACCTTGTTTGATACCAACTTTTATAGTGTTAAGATTTTAATTTAAAATGGACATTAAAACTTAATATGTAGAAATTTGGAGAAGCAATAGCTGACAAAACCACTTCAGTAGCATTGATTAGCTGATAGACGATATATTGTTATGAGTGGAGAAATAGGATGAAGATCTAAGGCATAGTCATTCCCTACTGTCGAGATTTCTGTAGCTGGTGATCCTGTATTGTCAAGAACCTTGCCACAAAACAAACACTAATATTCTCGTAGACTTTCATATTAGGCTGGAGACAAGTTTAGATATCCCTTTTTGACTTAAACTGAAGCACAAGTAACTTTTAAGCAGCTAATGTTATTCAGGTTTATTGCAATTAATAAACCGGTTAATTAATGAAAAGAGATGAGGAGACATAGTTGATAGGGACAAGTAAATTGTATAATTCTACTTCTAAGACTGCAGGCTAGATGTGTACATTTCTTAAAATTCACCAAAGTGTGTGGAGTAGCTGCATCAGTCTATAGATGTTTGTCTTTATCTGAGAGCCTGAGTTTAAATGAATGTGCCACACTTTCTCATATTCTTCAGTTTGTTGTGTGACACTGTTCTGTGTTTTA
>Ga0065711_1030785_pt1 | contig 31440 bp, 13 predicted proteins | sample Hoacrofraction12_FD_59098 | JGI IMG/M metagenome (GOLD analysis project Ga0065711, IMG submission 59098) | Hoatzin crop microbial communities from Cojedes, Venezuela - Epithelial fraction 12 v2 (version 2) | ecosystem: Host-associated > Birds > Digestive system > Esophagus > Crop | place... | reverse complement strand
CTCCTACGAGGAGAGGCTGAGGGAGCTGGGCTTGTTCAGCCTGAAGAAGAGAAGGCTGCGAGGGGACCTAATAAATGCTTACAAATATCTGAAGGGTGAGTGTCAGGAGGATGGGGTCAAACTCTTTTCAGTAGTGCCCAGCAACAGGACAAGGGGCAATGGGCACAAACTGAGGCACAGGAAGTTCCGTCTGAATATGAGGAGGAACTTTTTCCCTCTGAGGGTGATGGAGCACTGGAACAGGCTGCCCAGGGAGGTTGTGGAGTCTCCTTCTCTGGAGATACTCAAGACCCGCCTGGACAAGTTCCTGTGCAGCCTGCTGTAGGTGACCCTGCTTTGGCAGGAGGGTTGTACTAGATGACCCACAGAGGTCCCTTCCAACCCCTACCATTCTGTGATTCTGTGATTTTGTGATAAAAGGCTTTGAAGAGGCTGTTTGAAAATGCATTACATAATATATTTTGTATTGGTCATTCTGAGATTAACTGAAGATTTCTGGGAAAGATCTGTTAAAACTACTTGTTCCGATCTCTAGATAATGCAGGGTTCAACTTGATGAGTTTGTGAGTATATCATGCAGTATCATTGTTATTGCATCTATGAACTCATATGGATCTGGATTTCACTTGCACTGATGCTATACACTCCACTAGTGTGCAAAACAACAAGATAAAACCTGGTAAATCAACACATTATTAGCACACATTGTGTATAGGAATACAAAATAGAACTGTTTAGACTGGTTTCTAATCACTATCTCTTAGCTGTGGCTGAAAGCAAATGTCCACTTCCTCTAAACAGTGTAAGAAGCAGCAAATACAAGAAACGAGGCAACTGGTGTTTTCTCAACTTTGTCTCTGAACTTCCGAAAATCTAGGGTCTGGAGATTTCCTATGACTTTCCTTGTATGACTAACCAATTCAAAAGTAGTTTGAAATAAGAAACAGGTTTTGCAGGTTTTCCAAGTTTTATGCAACACAGTTGGCTAGTCTTTGTAATTTTCACTCCTTTCTATACAACAATAGTATTTATTTGTAATTTTCCATATAGAGAGATTTGCTTATTTGAAATGTACTATAAGCAAAATTTACAGTTCTCACTTCTTTGGGCAGGCACCTATGGCTGTTTGCTTCTCACGAACTCTACTGATTTCTCCAGTTTCCCTCCCTGTCTACAGTCAATTTTTTGTCATCTAATGACAGAGAAAGATTGAACACTTAATTGTGCATGTTACGTGTTACGTGTCAGATTGCCATGACACCAGGCTAGGATTCTGAACTCCATGTTCTCTTCTCACGTATACCTGGAAGCTGAGAACTCTTCTGATCAGTTACGCTTTTCTCTACTTTTTAACTTTCACCTATTGCATGACAAAAACGTCAAAGCACATTTTAGAATTTAAGGAATAAATACATGCAAATTCTACATATTTTTCTTTCTTAAAATGTCAGTCTTCAAATTATTTTTTCCTCTGAAATATGAATAGTTTTTCTCCTTCCCCACACTGTATATATATGGACTGTTTGAATTGAAGTGTGAGCAGTGACCATTACGGCAGTTCAAGATATACATCACTTTTCAAGGGATTGTTACCCATGGTTGCTAGTTTTCAAAATAACGCTTATATCCTTTATCAACTAGTACAGATTCAAACTAAGTTAGAATGTGACCAAGATGTTTTCAAGGTATTTTCAGCACTCTGTTTGTTTATTTCACGTTAGAAACAAACAAGTAAATCCCCAACTAAAGCCAGTGTTCCTATGCAACTATAAAGCTTTCCAGGGAAAATAGAGAAAGCAGCAGAGACTGCAGCTAACCTGCTCAGGTTCATAAAAAAATAAAATAAAAATTAAATTTTAAACTAATTTGACCAGATTCATAACAAATGGAAAAATAAGCATTCCAAAGAATTTGCTTGAATTTTCCCAGTTCAGACCAGGGTAGGTATATAGGAACAACCCACTGAAGGATAGCCCCATGACAATTATTAACTGCATAACTAGCTTAAGGCAGTACATATACCATAGGTTCTGCAACTTGGATTAAAGGAGTAAAGCTTACATTTATAATCAGATGCATCTCAATACCTTGAATCTCAGCTCTCTAGTATATTTACTTTGTGTTAGAAAGTGTTATTTCAGCCTAGTACTTTGCTCTATTGAAATAGGAGGAAGTATGATCCATGTTCATGGGAGCCGTGAATAGTTAGGTCCACTGACAGTGCATTAAATTATGTGATTAACACTTCAATCAACAGAGTACCTAGTAAAGCTTTGCCTGAATCACTAGGATACAGATATTATAGAGTTTTTGGTAACTATTCTTGTTTCACTTCCTATGGCAGGAATACCAATTTATGTACAAATAAGAAAATTTCATATCTCGCCAATCTATTTCTCTCAGATCTTCCAGGAATAACACCAGAGTCAGATCTTATGTGTGGTTCTTGAGAAAATGCCTTCGTGGAAACAGCATGGTGAATTCTGCAGGCAGCATTTTTCTGCTGATTTGTCTAGAAAATATTATTTATAAAAATGTTAAGACTGTAAGCTCCCTGGGATTGGATGCTCCTTTCTATCAGCTTCTTCTCACAGAACACATTAACCTAAGTAAAACAGGGACTGCAGACCCACAAGGGCATCTGTGAAACCCTCTCTGATTTCAGCTCATTCACTCAGTTAAACATGTATACACCTATTAGTCTTAAATGGGTTTGGATCAGCAGCCCAAGGGAATAATCTGAAAAGATTTGGGTTGCGCAGGAAAAGTTAGGGGAAGAAACAGGCCTAGAGGCTTTCTCTGACTAAAGACAATACATGAAAAGGAAAGAAGTCAGTCTGTTAAATCTAAGCTATGCTTGCAGAGCTGCAAGACATTTAATGTTACAAATGAGTATACGTTAAGGAGAATCAATGAAACAGGTGAGATATAATGAACGCAGAATCCTACAAAGCAAGTATACAAAGAGTCTATATTTAACCTAGAGTAACAATTTAAAGAGACATATTATGATATTTTTCTCATCTCTTGGCAAGACCTCTCTGTATAAATCTAACATTAAAATGCCTGTAGGATTTTATTTACACTGAGCTGAAGACTATGCATGTTCATCAAGCAGTTACGTCTTACAACAATAAAATGATAAGTTACCAAGTCCAAAGGCTTTTATTAATTTTCATGGCTTATGAAGAGATAGATAAGATTATTTTTCTCTGTACATGTCAGTAATAGATTCTGCTTAATATTAGCTTAGTGGGAAACCATGTAAAAAACAATAAATCTGGGTTCTACTCTTTATTCAACTTACTGGTATTTTTATAGACATCGTTCTGCATTGGTAACAGAGATAAGGATTTTCACTGGGATTTGTGCTCCTAAATCACTGGTACATTTAAAAAAAAATTCCTGTAAAGAACACTTGCAGGTGAATTCTATGCCTCAGAGTGTAACAAAATAAAAAAAAGGAAAAAAAAGTGGCCAAGCAATAGACTATCAACCCACTGCTTTACTCCAAAGCTGAAGGAGTCTCTTACCACAAGGCGTGCACCATTCATCAATATTGAATTTTAAAACCTCAGGAAAGCACATGACTTCAATTTCTTGGTGGCTCTCATGATTGATTTTGTGTTAACCTTACAAGATCTTTTAGTAACCCTGTGCAACGAATCCCTTCTTGACATTACTCTGTTTTTCCTCAGCTGTACAGAAAACCCCATGAACAGAGCTACATCAAGAAAGACATCATCCGACAGTTAGGGTAGACCTTGGAAAAAGGACACCTCAGTGTTCCCGAATCAACATAGGGCCTTTTATTCCTAGTGTACATATCTCAGAAAAACATTGTGGCCCACAAAATTTTTAAGCAGATACTTCTTTCCGTGTTTCTTGATTGATTATTTGCATTTAAGGTATTCAGCTGAAGTGTCAAAGCCAGAGACAAAAATCTATGCTTCAGTAAATATAAAAGTATTTACACAAAATGGGATCCCTGCAATTAGAGCAATGGCATTTGTCCTACTGCTGAAAAGCACATCTCTGGGGTGGTCCACCTTTTGTAGTATTGCAAAATATAAATATCCAAAGGTGGCACCTGCCAGAAGCTTCCAGTCATTTTCATGGTAGCATACAACAGCACAATAAGAAAGCACCCATCAAATTCCAAAGCTGCAGCACCCAAGCAATGCCTGCATAGCCATCCAAGGAGTAGGATCCTACTTGATATTGATCACCTTGTAACTCATGACAGATTTGAATGTTTTACTTCTCGGTCACTTATATAAACCATTGAATGGAGGAAGCTGAATATCCCATTTTCATCTGACAATAAACATCTAGAGGAGAGGAAGGAGCTCAACCATGTTAGACTTAAGGAACGTAAACAAGTACATGGAGATGCAAGTAGAGGCCAGTATAGTATCCTGAAAGGGATCTATACAGCAATAAGCCTTCAAGTTTCCACTGCGCTCTTTCTCACAGGATGTGCACTGGGTTATCACCATAAACCCATTCCTGTATGATTTGGAGGACTCCCTCAAAATTTTTACTTCTCATTGGCAATAGTAACTCAGGGGTTTTTTGCAAGTCATCTGTGCTGAAAGAATTAGGGGAATAACCTTTGCGGCCCTCCATACCCAAAATGTAAGGGAGGCTGCTTAGTTTTATAACTAAATATTTTGAGGAGTCTATGAAACATATACTCAGGTTGCGTGCTTCACACACGTGAATTCACCATCTTGTGTGATTATTTGCACACCGTACTTTTCCTTCAGAAGCTAAATAACAACAAAGCATGAGGGCTCTGAGCAACCTGGTCTAGTTGAAGATGTCCCTGCTCATTGCAGTCGGGTTGGACTAGGTGACCTTTAAAGGCCCCTTTCAACCCAATCTATTCTATGATAGCAGCCATCATAGGCTTTGGCATTACATGCTAGGAAAGCATAGTCCCAAGACTTTGTGCCCACAAAGAACTGTATAAACTCCACAAGACCTCTTCTGTCCCTTTTAAACTCCTCATTCAGTTTTCCCTCCTATCTCTTCTTCATCCTAAGGGGCATCCAGTAACTAGTTCATAGCAAAAACATAATTCGGAGTATGCATCCCGGTGTCCTGCATACAGTCCACATCATAGATAATATGGTTCAGCCCTTCTGGAATTTAGACCACAGGCATGAACCACCGGTGCTGGTTTACATTACAGTTCTGTTCATAGCACATCTGCACTTCCAGCTTTCACATTCGTGATGTTTTTCTACAGAGGTGCTAGACTTCACAGATAATCACAGTCAAACAATCAATTTCTTGAACAGCTAGGGTCTTGTGCCTCTGTAAGCACTCCCCAGGTCTGCACAGCGGCCTGCAACTGGGGCACCTCATTCTTGTCTCCAAGTTAACTGTACGGCCATGAGACACGCAGAGCCGGTAAATACCTTCCTGAGATCCTTAACAACAGAAGATTGTTAATCAAGTAAAAGGAGGAAACAGTGCTTAGAATATCTCAGACTGTCCTTGGGCTTAAAAATCCCTCAACCCTTTTTTCTCCCAAATACAAACATGATGCATATATTAACACGTAGCAGATCCTTAGAAAAAGGGATATAATTCACCATGACCTTCCTGCGCACAGACCTACCCTGTTTATAACATAGCTCTCTTACTTTGCAGCTGTGAGATCCCTCAATGCTGTAAGCGCTGTGAGACTTGCAGCAAAGCGGAGATTGTCACTGTTATTTTGATCAATTAAATTTTTGTCTGTGATTTTGGGACAGGGGATAGACTGCAGCGTTCTGCATACCCTGCCCCCAACAGCTGTTATAGTAACAATAGCCAGGCAGCGAGTCAGATCAAAACATAGTTCTCTCTTACTTTACTGGAGAGTACTGACCCAGTCTAAAAATTTCACTATGTTCATAATGTTTAAGTTCGTATCAGAAGAACACAGAGTCATACAAGCTGACAGTTTCAAGATGGAGCTGAGTGTAACACCACCATGTTCAAGCCAGTGATGTAAGTGATCTGAAAGTTGCTCTCCACTGTGAACAAATCTTTCATAAGCTTCACGTAGTGTTACTTGGTTTAAATTAACAAATCTGTATTCTTCTAGTCCCAAATGTCTGCAACAGGCATTCCCACCGCCAAACATGCTCCATGGAAGTTATAGGATGGTCTGAATAGTAGCCTATGTCTTGCACATGGCAACACTCATCAGCTGTCAAAAAAAGCCCAATATTAGAAGTATGAAATCTTCAATAAAGGGAAAAGAAAGGATGAGAGTCAGTTGTACAATGACTCTTCTAACAGAAGAATCAGAAATGCAGCTAATACCCAGTTCTGCAATCACAGGAGAGAAAGGGCTTCTGTCCTCAGACACAGCACCCAGACTTGTGCAATTACAACAGCTGCAGGAAAATACTTTATGCTTCTGGAATACATAATTTTCAGCTACTCTGTAAAGATGATTTATGAAGAGTCTGGTGATTTCTGGGATCTGCTAGAAGCTTAAAGAGGTTGTAATCTGAATAATTTAGTGATGAACTCGTAGCTGAAAATATAGTAAAGATTTACTAGAGTTCAACATCAGACGGGAAAAAAAGAAAAAAAATTCATGTTTTGTGATAATATACTGTTGCACTTCAATACAAAGACTATGTTTATACTGTTGCTTGTTCCATCTCTTGCAATGACTAATCAGAATAGTTTAGGTTGGAAAGGACCTCTGGAGGTCATCTGCTCCAACATGCCTCTTGAAACTAGGCTAATGACTTGTTATTTCTATATATTTTAAGTGTTACGCTTTAAGCGAGTGAACAGTAGGAAGGCAGTCTCAGAGACCTGCCTTTTCTTAAAAATCGCGTCCCTCATTTTATGAGTATTCATAGATGAAATATTCTGCTGAACTGGAACAACAGACCATAGAGACATAGCGTTTCTATTTCATAGAAATACACATCTCTCTTTACTCCCATTGAAATGAAAAGCAATCCTTATGTCCTGCTTTACATATGAGAATGGATACAGGCCAATGTGAAAGTAAGGTGATCTCTACACAGAAGAAAGGCAGCCTCTACTTGTAAGCCTCCTCATGTAGAAAGGTTACAACCTCCTTTTCTTTCTGCAACATATGTTTGAGCTTACTTTGTCCAAAGTGATATTAACATAAGTTATACAATAATAGTTGGGGTTGGAAGGGATCTTTGAAGGTTGTCTGGTCCAACTCCCCTGCAGTGAGCAGGGATATCTACCACTAGATCAGGTTGCTCAGAGCCCCGTCCAACCTGACCTTGAATGTTTCCAGGGATGGGGCTTCTACCACCTCTCTGGGAAAGCCATGCCAGTCTTTCACCACCCTGATTGTAAAGAATTTCTTCCTTATACCCAGTCTAAATCTACCCTCCCTTAGTTTAAAACCATTACCCCTTGTCCTGTGACAACAGGCCTTGCCAAAAAGCCTGTCTCCACCTTTCCTGTAGGCCCCCTTCAGGTACTGAAATACCTGTTAAGCCTCCCTGGAGCCTTCTCTTCTCCAGGCTAAACAGCCCGAACTCTCTCAGCCTTACCTCATGGGAGAGGTGTTGCAGACCTCTGACCATTTCTGTGGCCGTCCTCTGGACACACTCCAAGAGGTCGATGTCTTTCGTGTGCTGAGGACTCCAGAGCTGGACGCAGGTGGGTTCTCTCCAGAGCGGAGTAGAGGGGCAGAATCACCTCCCTCAACCTGCTGGCCATGCTGCTTTTTATGCAGCCCAGGATATCGTTGGCCTTCTGGCCAGCAAACACACATTGCCAGCTCATGTCCAGCTTTTAAACCACCAGTACCCTTTACTCCTTCTCAGCAGGGTTGCTCTCAATCCCCTCATCCCTCAGCCTGTATTGATAGCAGGGGTAGCCCTGACCCAGGTGCAGGACCTTGCACTTGACCTGGTTGAACCTCATGAGGTTCACATGGGCCCACTACTCAAGCTTGTCCAGGTCCCTCTGGATGGCATCCTGTCCTTCAGGCATGTCAACTGCATAACTCAGCTTGGTGTCATCTGCATCCTGCTGTCTATGTGATTGATGAAGATATTAAACCTGTCCCAGTACAGACCCCTGAGGGACATCACTTGTTCACTGATCTCCATCTGGACATTAAGCCGTTGACAGCAGTCCAATCTATTTTCATCTCAATCTCCCTCTATTTCTTCTGTCATGTAAAGAGAAGAAGCCAAGATCTGCTTCATCATACACTTCATGACACAGTGGAATACCCGGATTTGTCTCCACTGTTGTTTTGGTTTGGGCTGGATAAATGCCAGGTGCCCACCAAAGCCACTCTATCACTCCCCCTCCTTAACTGAACAGGGGAGAGGAAATATGATGAAAGGCTCAAGGGTCAAGAAAAGGACAAGGAGGGAACACCCACAAATTACCATCACAGACAAAACAAACTGAACTTGGAGAGAAAAGGAAGTTTCATTCATCACCAATCAAACCAGAGTAGGATAGCGAGAAATAAATCCAGATCTTAAAACACCTTCCCCCCCACCCCTCCCCTTCTTCCTGGGCTCAACTTGACTCCTGTTTCTCTACCTCCTCCTGCTCCGAGTAGCGCAGGTGGATGGGGAATGGGGATTATGGTCAGTTCATCACACACTGTCTCTGTTGCTCCTTCCTCTTCAGAGGAAAGACTCCTCACACTCTTCCTCTGCTCCAGCTTGAAGGTCCCTCTCGCGGGAGACAGTTCTCCATAAACTTCTCCAACATGGGTCCTTCCCATGGGCTGCAGCTCTTCACGAACTGCCCCAGCGAGAGTCCTTCCCACGGGTGCACTCCTTCAGGAACAGGCTGCTCCATCATGGGTACCCCATGGGGCCACAAGCCCTGCCAACAAACCTGCTCCAGCATGGGCTCTCCATGGGGTCACAGCATACTTTAGGCATCCACCTGCTCCAGCATGGGGTCCCTTCCATGGGCTACAGGTAGATATCTATTCCATCATGGACCTCCATGGGCTGCAGGGGGACAACTTGCCTCACCATGGTCTTCAGCACGACTTGCAAGGGAAGTCTCTCTGCTCTGGCATCTCGAGCACCTGCTCCCCCCTCCTTCACTGACCTTGATGTCTGCAGAGTTGTTTTCTCTCACATTGTCTCACTCCTCTCTCTTCACTGCTGTTTCACTGCAGTTTTTTCTTCCCATTCTTAAATATGTTATCACAGAGGCGCTACCACTGTCGCCGGTTGGCTTGGCCTTGGCCAGCAACAGGTCTATCCTAGAGCCAGCTGGCACTGGTTGGTCAGACAGGGGGGAATCTTCTCGCAGCTTCTCATAGAAGCCATCCCTGTAGAACCCTGCTACCAAAATTTTGCCATAGAAACCCACAATAACTGTGCAGGAAAATGGGGTCTTGTGTCTGACAGAAGACGGTATCTGAAACAGCTCTACTCATGTCAGCTCAAACCATGAAGATGGACCAGTTAATTAGAAGTTTCAGCCTGATCTTTTTGTAAATGACAGAGAAAGAGTTGCCATAGAAATATTTTAGGTTACATTATCCTGAGTAACTGTGGAAAGAATTATTTTAAATTATTATTTTATTAAAACACCACCTTTACCAATACCTTATATCTCACGTTTCCAGTTTCTTGCACGATTATTTGGAGGAATGGTACTGTTTATTCAGGCAGGCAGAGTACCACTTATCCTTTGGCAGATCGGAGCCCTTTGACTTGCTTATGCAAGTGAAGAAGAATCTTCCTTTTGACTACAGTAGACTTCAGTTCAAATACTTCATTATAAAGTCATTTCAGACAAAGAATTGATGTTGTTTAAAAGGCATGACTAGCTACCCACTCAACAAGACACCATGTCATATACTGCCACTATTTTAAAAACAACAACAAAATAATCAAGAAGTACACATCACACATGAACACCTAGACACAAAGAGGAGAAAATTTGTTCCATCACTGGTGACACTGGTATTCTACATAGGCTGTGAGTAAAACTAAGAGCTGCTTTCTGCAGGACTTCTGTAAAGCGAATTTTTCCCACAAAGGAATTAAACAAAAAAAAAGTCACAATGCCACAGGGTTTTATTGGTTGTAATCAAGCAAAGATTACTTCAGAGACTTACATAATAGAATAAATAGTCTTTTGAGAAAAAGACTGTCTGCTGACATAAAAGACTGGCTGACATAATTGCATAATTAGAATTCCACTGGAATTGGAGGAAAAAACACACATCTGTACTACCAGAATCTACTACCAAGTAGAGATTTTTTCCCCTTTGTGTAGCAAAATAATTATGTAAGTGAAGTTCATGCCTTAAGGATGATGCTGAGGTGCTCTTCAAATGAGCTTGCAAGTGAGTAATGGCCAATGGAAAATAACTTCAAAAGGTCAGGAACCACCCTGTCTCCATCAATGTAAATACTAAACGCTTAAAATGAAGAAAGCCTAAGCTAACGCCTTCGCTTTGTAATATACCTGTCCATGAAAAGAAAATTTAGTAACTGGTCCTTTAAAGTGCAAAGGAGAGGAGACAACAACCCCCATATCATACAGGGAAATTTGTTACTGTTGCATTTTGTGGATAGGTTGTTGACAGGTGCTATCAATTGAAGTGTTTCGCAAATAAAATTATTCCCAATGACTTCTTTCAGTATTGTCAAAGAACAGTAGTAAAAAATGAAGAATGTTTGTTGAGTATACTGGCCTACTATTTGAATAAACAACAGCTGTATGTTTATTTCAATATGTCACAGAGCACCAAGAAAGATATTAATAAGCTCTGAACATTAGACTGAGTGATTATTCATGTTTTCAAGAAAATTCTGTATAACAAAGGCCCGCACTGTTAGCTGCTACGGTCTCACTAAGGAAATTGTTCTATCTGCCAAATCAGAATCTACATTTCCATCTAGGCCCTCTTCAAGTTTCTGAATACCTGTCTGCAACAGAAATTGCACTATGTCTTTCTTCTATAAGATTCACTTCCCTTGGAGGATCTTTTTTCCAGACCACATTACTCAGAATGAGAACTGCAAGTGTCAAACACACTCAAATCCATTGTGTTTTAAGGCTAAAACATGTCAAGTTCAGTGAGATTTGTGCTGCTCATCTATTTGTGGAATCGGGTCTTCAAAAACAACAGTCATGCCTGCTTCTCATACTACAATATTTTAATTGTATTATGTACTAATATTCTCATTTCATGAAAAACCCAAGTAAATTAGCTTGTGTAGGTTACAGGTACTATATTCTATGTTAATCTACTCCTTTTACTGTATTTTTCAGTGCTTCCTTTCTTGAGAAATTATTTTATTCTGTATGCTTTCAACGAGAGAAATCTTATTTTTGCTTCTGTTTCCTGTCAGTAACAATAATACTGAAGTTACTTGAGTAAGTGTTCTCTATAGTATTTTGACTATTATTTTAATTCTTCTCTTCTCAGGTGCCTCCTCATAATCTCCAAGAAGCCTTTATGGATAGACAAATAGAGTAAGCTATATCTGGCTAGAGTATATATTCCAATTTAGTCAGCAATTATTGGTATACCTGTTCTCTTCAGCCTTCAGTATAAATATTCCTGAATAATTTTTAAGTCGTAAAACTAGCTCAGCTGCAGATTCAGGTATCACGTGTTAGAAGTTTCTCTTTCTTATTTAATGTTGTTATAATTAACTTTTGTCATGTTGAATAGGAATTGCTTGTTGGGCTTTTTATACTATAAATAACATAATCTGTTGCCATAAACTGTAGTTAATCACATGAGATAGATATCTATATTAGAAATAGCTGTATGGTACTATAAACATAATTTGAAAAAACATGTGCCATGACATACACATGCAATAGGTAAAGCTAAAGCAGAGCATGGAATATTAAATCGTTCATTTCCTGCCATCTAGATACTTTTCTTAACTGTATCGTTTTTAGCTGAAGATGACGGCATAAAATAACTATTATTTGTGTTTTGGAAACAAGATTTTTTTGACACATTCTAATTAAATATATGATCACTGGAGCATTCACTTGACAGATTATAAACTACTGCTCGTAAGTTACATTGTCTCAGAACTATAATTGCTGGAGAAGTTTTAAAGTATTTTCTTTTGTTTTGAAGTAGAGAAGTAATATTTCATTAGTTTCCTCACATTCTAAAGAGAATTTACTTAAAAGAGCTCATCAAGAGTTACCTATCTGAAGTGAAACTATTGAGAGAGTTTTCAGTTCTGATTAGAGGGAGTTAAAACAAAACCTCAAAAATACCGATTGCCGCAGCCCTCACCAGCTCACTCTTTGGTAAAGATAACTGGAAGGAATTTTGATTGCTCCTATACCTTCTATATTCTGTAACATATAGAGGCAACTAACCTACTGTTGCACAATCCTGTGCAGAACTCCAACAACCAAGTGTTTCAAAGGCAGAGAGTTTTATTTTTGTTTATAAGTGCATATTATTTTTTAAGCTTTGTAAGAAAAAGAAAAAAAGCAAGGAAGGAAAACATGTTCAAAGTGACTGGGAGGCATGACCCTGAAATGTGGTCTAATTTTTTTAAAATGATGATGATATGGTACTCACATACCAGTCAGAAAGAACCAGATTGCTATTCTCCAGCTACATGCATCAAGATAATTCTGCAAGTTACAGTCTGCAACTTTGAAATGGAAATGAAACTTTGAAATGTATTGCTAAGACAAAGGCTGCAATGAATTATCCCTTTTTAACTTGACTAATTAGCTTCACTTCCCCTGAGTCCCTCTTTAGTAGTTTCTTTTAACTTCAATGTCACCCTTTCATGATGATACCACCGATCCACATACAAACATATTATCACAAGTAGGCTCTTGTTTCAATGATTAGTACAAAGAGAGGGAACAAACAACAAACAGGAGTATTAGCTTGACAGGTATAATAAGCGAGAACAGTCTTAAAAAATAAGAATTATATCTACCAGCAGGGATCAATCCTATAACGTTTTACTATTAGGACTCGGAATAGAAATATCTCATCTTTCACTTTCTGGTACAAGAACATATATTTATACTAATATATGTATTTATTATACATTGCATTGAAAGTGACAAAAACTTATTCTTTTGCACTTTGCTTAGAACAGTCCTGCATGCTGTCCTAACCTAGCAATGGGGCTTTTTTTCCTATTATTACCTTTCCAAATAGTAAGTAGTTTCTTTCACGTACATTCATAGTGTTCACTTGTCTGTGCAGATCCTTTTCTACAAAGTATATTGCTAATTTTTATTTAGGGGTTTCCCTCTCAAAATGTATTTTGATGACAGAAAGTGTCTTAAAGGATCAGAAAGTAATGTGTGCTTTCATAACCACTGGAGTTAATTCCTGCTATGAATTTTTCTTCTATTTGGTGAAATTACCATATTTTCTACACCTAAATGGGCTATGAAAAGACCATGGTATACAGTAATTTGTTGTTTCCAAATACATAAACAAAAAATTCTACAAAAAAATAACAATTCCATCCAATTATTCCATAAGAACTAGCAGTTTATTTGCTTATTCCTTTGCTCTCCAAATGTTTAGGATCTATTATTAACCTATTGGATGTGTCATTTTAATCATACGCTATTCCTGTATTTTGAGAGGCTAACCTAGCTTCACACAAGCAGCTGGGGCTACTGTTTTAATGCAAACTGCCTTGTGAACAGAGAAATATTAAAATACCTCAGTTTCTCTAACTCCATGTGTGTCTAAGAGGGACAGAGCAGAAATAATTTCTTCTCATCCATGGAAAGACCTGCCTACCTCCTGCTGTGAGCAGAGACCGAAGTCACATTTTCTTCTACTTTCGATTCCCTCCCTCAACCTATTTACTCTCAAGTCAGGAAGCTGGAAAATTAAAAGAGGTTTTCTACAATTTGGCTGGACTGACAGAGGCGGCTGGGATAAGTCAAGTGCTTACTCCTTCATGCCGCTCTTCACCTCTGAACAGGAGCAGAGATAGTCTGTCCTTAACCGTTAAAGCTTCTCTACCCACAGCCTCAATTTTCACATTTTAGAAGCATTCTCACTGGCAAAATATTATCCTCACTAACATTAGTAAAAAGAAAATGGTCATAACACATGGACAGGAAACAAAATATTTGGAAGTGATTCAAATATCCAAAAAGAAGTTTGGTTTTTTCCTTTGCCATTTCTCACATTTCAATTAAAAATTCAGCTCAGTGTTGCTCCTTCAGCCGAAGGCCCGATCCAAATTTTTAATCAGCCACTAAGACTATTTCCTGTGTACTGGATTTTTTGTTGGTCACTAGTGACTCAAAGTGCTGAGTCAGGATTACTCTGCTCAGTGGTGTTTAGACTCAAGACGGATGAAGCTGTAAATCAGATGCAGGGCTTTTTAGGTGTGAAAGGAATTCACAACTCCTGTACAACACCAAGGAAGAGAGACGCATTTGAGTTTTTGGAATGAAACTGGATGCCTTTCTGTAAAATATATATGATTGAAATAAAAAAAATAACAAAAAAACAATTAATGATTGAAATAAAAAAAAATATAAGCAGTTGTAACAGGGCAAAATGAGGAAGTGGCTTGTAAAACAGGAGATAAAACCTAATTGCAGCATGCGACTTGAAATGCACAATGCTGCTACTGTCTTACGAATATCTTCAGTTCCGGTTTTTCCTGTCTTGCTCAGGTTTCCAGTCATCCATGCAACATGTCGCCTCTCAGCACTGCCTCCTCCACTGTGCTGGTTCAAGAGTTTGTACAGCTCAAGCCCACAAGGCGAGCTCCCGTCTTCAAGTGGGGGCCTGCGGCTCCTCACACAAATAACCAAAGGAGTCCCGCTGCCATAGAAAGGGTCTTCAGGAAATCAGGCGATGGGAGAAGTAGCTGAGGACTAGCAAAAGGAAGATGTGCTAATCGATGATTGAAACATGGAAACAGGACACACAGCAATGTTTTAGCAAGAGTAATCGGGCATATAGTAAGGAAGACAGTATGTGAACATGTGGGAGTAAATGTGCGAAAACCAATAAACAGCGTGGGTTTGTTGAAAACCTAGTAGGTCATGCCAAAAGAATCTAATAGCTGGCTTATGCATATATTTATTTCTGATTTTACTTTAAAACAGGAGCAAGAGATACTGAAAACGGAGTTGGGTTTGTATTGGACCATGCGGGCGTTACAGGGTAACTATGTAGTGCCCTATCATAGTGACACCAATGGCATTGAAGTGCAATACAATGTAACACGCTCTAAATATTGTGTAGCACTGCATATGTTTCAGTGAGCAGCACACCCTTTAAGAACATAAAAGACAGCAAACCAACAAATAAATGTTATTTTGACAAAGCTTAAAAATGTCCTAATGAAATCCACACTTACTGCATCTGCTAATTCCTCTTACCTGCTAGTCAACTAATCACTGAATGTAAAACACAGGAGTTTGTTTGGCATGGCTCGGTAGAAATGTCATAAACTCATGTTGTTTATCATTTTGTCAATTTTTCGTTCAGAATATTTACATGCTGCCATGTACAGAAACTGCTTTAGTCACCAGGAAAATACAATTGCTTGCCCAGCATGCAGGTTATTTGCATTGAGATGTGGTGATAAAGAATAGCACATCCAACTAAAACAGTAAGAGAAGGTGAAAGCAGTTAGACTCTAAAGAAAGTATCTGAAATCTCCCATGACTAGAGCATTTTGATGGCAAATTCTTGATTCCTGCTATTTTCAGAAGCAGTGAATATATCAAGATTACCTTCAGTAGAAAGTCAGTATCAGAGAGTTGCATGGTATTTGGGGAATTATATCCCATAGCACATGGTCAGAAAAATATATCTTTGGCAGTAGATTTGTCTTAGTAATTTTTTTTTTAAAACAAGCATTAAACAGAACTACTCTACTTTGCTTGGTTTTATCAAACAAGTTATAGGAATTTTAATTTTTCAATTTATATACTTCAAGTGCACAATTTATTGTCATCTATAAATACTAAAATGATTCAGAGAACTATACCCAACTAGAGAGAGGCAAAGAAAAACACTTAATAAAGTAAATACAACAAGAATGCAACTGTAGTGAAGTATTAGTGTGGTGTTACAGGAACAAAACCATCTATTTTTGGAGCTATAAAGCAATTATGTACACAAAGAAACTATTGGAGCTATTGCTTCAAGTATTTACTGATTGTGTTGCATAGTCTCCTACACCTACACATCTCCTGCATGGCCTCTAATAATACATTAAGTATTGTTTGTGCTTTCTGGAGAAGGTTGAAAAGCATACAAAAATGTTTTTTGAGATCGCCACCAAGTACAGTACAACATAGTAGATTCTGTAGCTAAAAACGTAAATTTTAAAGTAAATATGTCAATCCAAGAATAATAAAGCACTGGAAATTATATGTAACTCTGAAGTTTTATCCAACTTCATGGGGAAAAAAAAAGAAAACACATACCACGGTAGCATGCGGAAAGTGTAGGAGAGTCCCACTGATGTATGTTATTTTAGTTGTTTTCCCATGTTCAAAGACATGTTATATATAGTATATTTATAAACATATAAGTATACCTCGTCTCAGCTCTTTTATAAGGAGCACTCCAAGTACTATGGAAGAAAGATACCAAATAAAGGTTCCGAATGTCGTTAAAATGTATGCTAAAGGTCCTATTATTTAACATGTAATTTAACTTTTAAGTATATGCCCCCAGCACTGTGGTGACTTTCATGAGTACTATAGCGTTCTGCACCAAATTTTCTTCAGATGTGGGGTGTTTGATTATGTTAGAGAAAGCATATACTATAAATAAAACACGTATTGCAATTCAGACAGAACAAACCTTACTGCTATGACAGCCACTGGTTCCTGATTTAACACTAGTTTGGAGTTACATCAGACTTAATGGGCAGCAGAAATTTGTCTTGTCAAGAAAATCAGATAATGAATTTGACAAAAATTAGATGTCAAAGCTGAAAGAGTAAACTGAACCCCTAAGAACAAATATAGGACAGAATTGTGGAAAAAACAATCATCTTCATCAGGACAAATCAAGTTAACTGCCTATTTTTAAAAAAATAAAAACAGGCAAAGACTGCTAAAATATTTCAGGTAACGATGTTATCCAAGTGAGTAAATACACCTCTTATTTAATGTTAACGTGACACATGAGAAGGTGTGGAGCTAAGCTCTCTGTGCTTTTTCACTATTTATAGTACAATAAAACTAGTGCAGAATAAAAGGCAATCAGACACTCTCCACTTACAATATAGCTTGTATGAGACATAAGCTTCACACCGTGGAAAAACACTTTCAATTTATCCTTTTCCAATAATTCCTGAAACCAGAGAAAAGGATCTTTTTCTTGTGTCCTGCAGATTAACTCCTTGTACCAAGGGGAGAACCATAAGGACTATCTCCACCAGAGAGCATGTAGTTGGGCTCCCTGGCCTTCAAGTGAAGGGAGATGGAGTCTCAGTTCTTTGCTGACTCTGCTGTTGATACAATGGCTTTGCCATTTTCAGCCTCTGGAAGAGGGAAATTCAGTACCATTCAAGGTTGTCTTATTTCCAAGTGACTTCTGCTTGTGGTTCAATGCCTTCTCAGTGCAGATTCAGGATTACCAGTGTGGTTTACATACAGTCTGAAATATCACTCTCCGGATGAAAGTCAGATGAAAGTTAGAAAAGTAAAAAAATTAAACAAATGAACCCTCCCGAAACACACACACTACCAAAACACACCTCAATCCCCCTTTCTTGCATGAATAGCAACCACTGTAGTTGCAAAGGCATCAACTGCAACAGAAGACACTCCTTAATGGTAACTTAGTGATAATTGAAATAAGGCAGATGACTACCCTACTGTGACCTACATTTTCTCATTAATGCTTCTAGTCATTCTGCAGAAACATTGAAGAAAACTGGGAAGGACACCAGCTAACCAAAGTAAAAAATTTCTTAAGACCGACAACAATTTTCCCAAATTTTTTCCCAACTCTTCCAGATTCTGAAACAAATATCTTTGACAGCCAGCGTTATCTCCTCCTCCTTCCTTTCACTGATGATTTAATTTTCTTTATGACCAACATACATGAGAAAGTACCTTACACGTGTTTACACAAACATACGATTTCTTTTAATTGCAAGTAGCATAGCACCTACCAGTTTCTGAACTACCCAAAGAGTTGTCCTAAAACTAATACTGTTCTAAATACATCTCTTTGAATCTTTCTCCAGAATGTAAAAGGGAAAAGAGGGACACAAGACAGATCATTTACTACAGGTACACAGGAACACTCCTTGAGTACTTGACTTTCCTAAAGCACACTGACATATGCTACAAATAATGCAAATACATTACTTTTCTCAAAACAGAATAAGAAAACTGAAGCATTTAATAAAAACAAATTATCAGTTGCAAATGTACAGCACATAATAGAGCTTTCAATCTGTCAACACTCAGAGACATCACAGAAAAATTCAAGGGCAGATGCACCAAAGACCAAGATAGCTGAAACTTCCTTTTGTATTTGTGCCTTTATAATTCTATCTGAGAGTACCTGCTTTCTGAGACCTTAGAACTGATAGAACTACTTAGTGATCACAGGACAAAGATATTCACCTATTAAATTGATAGGTATCTTAGAAGGGCAACTTACAGAACAGGCATCTATCTTCATCAAGTTTTGCTTCAGAAACTGTTTCTAAAAACACAACTCTGTCACCTCTGAGCTTTCACTCGAGCTTTCATCAGCTTTTAAGAAAATTAAGCAACTGGGAGACAAATTAGCCCACAGTGTGTCTTATTTAATCTGACCTTTTAAATTGTTGAGCCTTTTTGAGCTGCATTTGGTATTTTTGTGTCTTTATTTGAGTGACCTTTATTTTTTCTGAACCAGCTTTTCTTTTCTGGCACCAGTTAAAAATTTTATGAAAGTACATAAAATAGAAGAGAGATAAGTGCAGGAAAACAGGTGAGAGAAATTCAAATCAATAGCATTTATTTAACCCCTGACATTTGACTACGGATTCAGCTACTTGGTCTAACCTAGTAAAGAACTGTATCTAGACAAGGTTTGTAAGCCTGAACTGAAACATAACTGTTGTAGTTTAACCCAGCAGCCAAGCGCTAGACAGCCACTCGCTCACCCCTCCCCTTCTGCCCCCAGCAGGATGGGGAGGAGAAACAGATAAAAGGTGAAACTTGTGGGTTGAGATAAAGACAGTTTAATAAGACAACAAAAGAAATACTAATACTACTGATAAAATTTATAATAATAATTCTAATAATGAACATCCAAAACAAACTATATACATTTTTTTCACCACCCGATGACCAATTCGCAGTCAGTCCACGAGCAGCAGTCGCAGAATGCCAAACTTGTGAATTTTGCAAAACTCCCAAAAAAGACTGAACTCCTGGAAAAGGTCAAACTCCTGGACAAGACTTGTTTCAAACTCACGGAAACGAGGAAAGCAGGTAGCTTCCTGCCAACCCCCATTCATAAACTAAGCATGATGTCCATGGTATGGAATATCTCCACTGGCCAGCTTGGCTGGCTGTCTGACTATGCTCCCTCCCAGCTCCTGCACAGCTGCTCATTAGCTGAATATAAGAAACTGGAAAGAGTCCTTGATTTCATAGCAACAACTAAAAGCTTCAATGCTATCAAGATTCTTCCTGTACTAAATCCAAAACACAGCAGCTACTGTGGGGAAAATTAACTCTATCTCAGCCAAAACCAAGACAAACAGGCAATCATGGAGTCACATGATTGTGGATTTAGGATATGCTGGAAAAAGATGGGAACAAAAGGCAATGTGTGGTATAGTATGAGAAAGTACTCTTTTGAAGAGAAGTCAGAAACATAGTGGAACCTTAAGAATGACTATAGTTTATTTCTATTAGGAACTGGAAGTTTGAAGACATTAGGTTATTGTCTTTTTACTTGCAATGGTCAGGAGATGTATATTATATCTAAATGTTTGTGAACTTATTTTTGTTAAGTAGGATTTAAGCTTGAGAGAATATACCTACTGTACTACACCAGTGGCACTTTCTCACTTTAAAACATTTTTACCTATGCCACACAAAGGAAAGATCACACAAAAGCAAGAAAATTGAAGTGAACGGGGAGGGGGTCCTGCTGACTGTTTTACTGCCTTATAATGCTTCAAGTGCCTCTCATCCCAACAGATTAAGTACCTATCCATACTGCACAAGTGAATGGCAGCAGGCTTCCCCCCAGTAAACAGTCACAAGCAGGGAGCAGTTTATTTGATTAAAATTCTAGGGCAAAAGAAGAGACAAGCTTTTCATCAGATTTTGCAAGAAAGACCAACTTGTTTACACATGCCTCAAAGACAGGATGAGCAAATAAAATCTGCCACCTGGCATCCACAGATAAAACAGAGCATTTCATTCAATGGGAAAACACTTAATATTTGATTCAATATAGACAAAGGTTGCTTTTAACTCTTGAGAAACAATATAATCAGACTTTACTACTGTTCTTACAAACATATTTGAGAGTTTCTACTATGGATCTCCAGAAAGTGTTGCTTCTCTCCAGTATCCCGGTAGCAATATTGGTGGTGGCACTTTCAGAGAACTTCAGCTTGCAAGTCAGACACAGGGCAGATGTCAGGCCTGTACCACTAAAATACCTATTTAACAGAGGGATGGAATACTGTGGATCAAGAGAAGTGTTTTAAAACAAACCTTCCCCAAACTTTAAACTGAGTTGCTGCAAGAGAGTTTCCTTTCACCACTCACAAAACTAAAGCTTTGTCTTTTTAGCAGTTTTCTGAACCTGTTGTTTTCTTTGGGGATATTTCAAAGTACTTGGAAACCAAGGTGGGACAACTTAAAGAGGAGGGTGAGTGCCTGCTCTCCTCCTTCACTGCTAAACAGAGCTGGGTCTCCTCTCCAAATGAATGGTTCAAATTTAAGTGCCACTATCACTGGGAAGGCAACTATGCCTTGCAACCTTTTATCTATGGATAAGAAATGCAGGGTTAGGCTCTCCAGCTAATTATCCCTAAGCACATATCTGTGAGGGAGAGACTTCTGTCTATGTTATTCATTCCACACCAAAAAAACCCCTAACTTCGTCAAATACTTAAACAACTTGCTAAAAGTTATCCGGGAAGCACAGGATAACATTTCTGCAGGAATGTAGTTACAAAGACAATCAGAAGTTTCAAGTTGTATCTAGACATAATACTTAATGTTTTGATGTAAAATATTTGTACACCACTTGCTTCCATCTTTCCCCCTCTTTTTTCTTTTTTTTTTGCATAAGCTCTTCAGCATACACACTCTATTCAATGAAAAACCTCCAGAAAATAGACAATTTTTCTATGGGTACATTTATTCCAAGGTGGAAAACTCCATTTAAACTTTCTCAGAAAACACAGAAGAACCCAAGATGAATAAGAAACACCTATTAAAATATTCATTAAAAGCAAGGAAGCAGCTGCACATCTACTTGTTTTGCTGGCTAGATGGATACCAACATGTAAGGGAATTAAGAATCCCATAAAACAAGTGTTAAAACCTCAAGGAAAACAATTACCTGCATTATAGTAATTGGCAATTTTGTCAGTTAGTGGCTTGCATTTGGTGGATACAATAAGTGGTAATTTTTGTAACCCACAGTTCATTGGCATAAGCACGCAAGAGGTAAAATTCAATTCCCAGTCTAGCATAATAAAAATTACAGCAGAGGTTTATAACAATCCCAGATTTATAGCAGTCCCAGATGGCTAGCCAAGGTCTGAGAGAGAGGAAATAACCTAAGCATTGTGTAGTCTATCTTTGTAGAGATAAAGATGGGCCCAACTCTAGCATAATGACTAGAAATATACAGTAAAGGACGTAATGCCAGAGAACTTCACAAGTAGATGGGTGTTACAAAGTAGTGCTGATTAGCTCATCCCCTAGATAACTTCAGTATAGTGGACAAAATTTAGTGACATGCGTGCATTGAAATGCAGAAGCTAATGGCCTAGATATTACGGTCTTTTATGCATAGGGAAACCAGCAGCAAGAGAAAGTAAAGACGCTTGTTCAAGATTACACATCTGGCTCACACAGAGGTGGGAGCTGGAGCAATGATTAGACCCAAACTTAGCCCATCTGATCAAACATCTCTAAGCAGGTGGAGTTATTATATGCTTGAAGAGCACAATTTCATGTATCTGGGATTTCTCCCCATCTGCAGGTTGTGGGGGACAATGACACAGGCCTTTTCTTCTGAAATGTTCAGGTTTCTGAAAGGGTTTCTGAAGTCCACCTTCTTCCCTTGGAGTTTTCTCATAAAGGACAGAGAAACACTAGTCTGTGGAGCAGTCTTCTCTGGCACATTCTCTTTCCTCCTTCCCCACATGCCATTTCCTAATAAAGAGCTTTTCCTGCTTCTCCCACCTTTTCTTACTGACGGTATCCCGGTGTCAAACCCTCCATTTAGCCAGAATTTCTGGCCTGCTGCTTCAGACCTCTACTCTGCACCAAGTAGCAAGCAACCTGTACTTCAGGTACCAAGTCTGAAACAAAGAGATAGGCAGGAGAGAAATCATCAGTTGCATCCAGATGATCCTGATACACAACACCAGGAGACATAAGCACTGTCATGGTTTTCATCTTGGTCACTCTGTCTTCTCTGCAACTCACTTGCTCCCTAGGCTTCACCTTGCGTGAGGCTATTTGTAACAGAGTACCTCAAATGTCTCTCTGCAAAATGGAGTTGGGACAGCTACAGCAGAGTGGACAGCTGTGAAGAAACCAATGCAGGGAAAGGCTGGGAGCTGTAAGAATCGTAACAGGAATTTAAGAGCCCAGAAGTGCACTGCATTAAGTCAAGCTCCTAACTGTTCAAAGTACAGTACATTGGATGTACAAGGGAAGTATCTGCTGGACCAGGGAGCTGAATCAATATTAAAAGAGATCAAGCAGGACTTGTCTAACTGCACTTTGAATAGCTAATTTAAGGGAGATGAATCTTATCCTTAGGGCCACATTTCGCATCCTTTCTTCCTTCTGAGTAATACATGGCTTAATCCAAAATGACTATTTGCAAAGTATATAACTTTGCAAAATGAGCAAGGGTATTACAAGCTGACATTCAAACTATATAACTCTGGAGCCAGGGACTAGCTTTTATTGGATGTAGAGCAAGCTTTGATTGCCCTGTTAGGCACTAATGAATATACAAATATTAACTAGGTAGTAAACAAGCGGTCTAAGCAAGCAAAGAATCCCGAACCTAATATTTGGAGCTGAGTTCTGCTATTGACAAAATGCCAAGTAAGGAAAGAGAAACTTTTTGGTTTCTTAATTCTGGTAAACTTTTACACTTTAAAAATGCTGTCATATTCTTATACTTGCAAAATGACACAGGACAGTTGTAAAAAGACCTTTGTAATCATGACTACAGTCTTAATGACAGTCAAACAGTTTACAGGAGCCTGGCAATGTGAACCTTGTATAATCCCGTTGGGCTGATTACAATGCTCTGTACATTATAGTCATGGTTAAAGCACAGAATTTAGTACTGCACAGAACATTAGATCTCATACTGAATAATGGCATTGCACATAAAATTTATAGTGCAATTTACAGGTGAAGTTTAAACACCAAAATCAAGATATCGTAAATGAAAAAATACATGTTTTATTACCTTTTATGACTTAAGAAATTGACATATAATAGCATTAAGTCAGGCAAGGTACAAACTACTAAACAGGTATAATTACACCACTGCCATCTCCTAGTAGTAGCTGGATATGAATTAACACATTCATAGTCTTTAATGCATTATTACATCATTTAATCTGATTTCCAGTATTTCACCAACTAAAATTTTGCCCATTTTCCCTGTAGCATAAGATATAACTACAGTCAACAGGACAAGAAAGAAATGATCTAATGCTTATTTTAGCCCTCCCAAGTCCAAACTCTGAACCAGTGCTACTGTTTCCTATGACCCAGTGGTTACACCCTTCTGCTTAAACCAGAAGCTGATACCAAATAGAATCCAAAAGCAAGGACAGTAGGTGATGTTGATGTTGCAGCAAGGTGAGTGGAAGAAGCCAAAAATGATCAGAATAACTGTCAATAATGAAAATAAACCAAAACAAACAAGCCAGCCCTGAAAACAATCATCAGTTCCACTTATAATAGATATCAGACTATTTGTGGACTGTTACCAAGCCTAATTGGCAGAAAGAACATCTGGTATCAATTTGAAATCTTCAGGAAATACACAATCCACACTTACCCTTGGCAGTTTGTTTCAAAGGTTAATCACTTTCAGAATAAAAATCTGTGTCTTATTTCTAATTTGAGTTTATGCATCTTCTGCTTCCAGACATTAGTTCTTGTTACAATTCTTCTATTAGATTAAAATATCCCATTAGTACATTTTCTCCAGCCTGTCAATTATTTTCTATGGCTTTTTTCCACATTACATTCAGGTGGTTGTTCCATTAAATACCAACATCAGATTGTGCAATGCAGCAGAATCAGTCTCAATGTTACTTTTATTAAATAATAATGGAGGTTAAAAAAAAAAATCACTTCTTCACTACAGACCTTCTATCCTGCATAAAAAAAAGATACAGAAAATACCTGCAAGAGACCATCTCCTGGTGACAACATAGCAGCTACTACTCCTATATCATTTCTCCAACCTCTTTCTAAAACCTATAGTGATACAGATTCCTGAAGTGTCCCTTCCAGCTGCTTCAGAACTTCTGTGACAAAAACAATCTCGTTTTGGCAACCCAGATGGGACTGCGCTGACAGCCTTTCCCAGATTGTCTTGCCATACCCGACAGAGACAGGTGGCCCGACTGGACTCCAGCACGCACCAACCTGTTGACTGGGGACTCCATCAGCTCCTCTCCTACAGTTGAGCTATAAGCAACACAACGGTGGAATGCTATTGGAATACAGGTATCTTCTAATAAATAAGGGAAAATGGAAAAGTCTTTTGGGAAGCAGCAAGTATTTGGGGACATTTTTGTCCCATTTGGGCTGTGCATAAGATGTATTGGGAGAGATACGCAGCTGTTGGGATTGATGTAGTTTGAGAGTTAGCACGACTAGGCCGCTTAAGAAAAACAGTTACCATAACTGAACAGGCCACCAGAAGCGGAAGCTAAGAATAGCAATTGAGAAAGTTCTCATAGTGCACATGATGTGAGTTAGCAAAAACAAGATGTGTTCAAGGATGTGGAGGCGGTCTGTTGCTATTGGTGTTAGTGCGTAGTTACCAATCATAAGGGAATATGGGGTGCGTGAACAGCGTGTGATTTATGTCTGTAGCCTATCTGAATAAACGTGATCGCGTGTGCAGATATGAAAAATGTATATAACCACACAAACAGACCCATAAATCGAATCGACTGTGCATTGCATCAATGTGTGAGAGTCGTTCCTGTCCCTGCACGGACACTGAAACTCAGCACGCAGCAGTAGCATATTTCTTTTGTTTCTTACACGTTGTTTAATGGTGGAAGACACCTCTTGTTTTATATTTGTGTGTAAGAAATATTGCATTCAATACCAATATGGGCAGGGCTACTTCTCAGGAGACTCCCCTTTGCTCTCCCTTAGGAGAATTAGAGCAAATTCGGAGGGGACTCCGTAACTAAAGATAAATTAAAATGGTATAATAATCAATTGGAGGATGGTGAAAGATGACCTGAAAAGTGATCCTTAAAATATAGTACTATATTACAGTTAACACTATTTTGGCATAGAACGGAAAAATGAGACAAGGTACCATATGTTGATGCTTTTATGACTTTGTATAAAAACCCCCAGATATACAAAAAGAATTTGGTAAATTGAAAAGACATTGCATGCATCAGTGGCCAAATTATGAATTGGATGATAGGGTATGACGGCCAGAAAATGGGTTGCTGCGTTTTAAAACTGTATTGAAGTTGATGTTGTTATGTCATTGACTTGGAAAATGTTGATGCTTTTGTATAGAAATCCAAGTATCCAGAAAAAGTGCAAATTAGAAGGAGATGTGTTGATGTCATGTATTGAAGGGATATGAAAAGGCACATGGAAGCAGTGGCAGTCAGCTTCTAAGATTGCTTTAATTCTGCCTCTTCAGCTGTTTTAATGTAGTTACAACAAGGAAGGTAAAGCATGATAAAAGTTTATCAGTAATTTGATAGTAAATCTGTCTTTACTTTTATAGCCTGGTCCAAGGAATTTCAACCAACCACGTGTTTTTCATTTGCTCTTAAGAATAAACCATCTCTGTTCTTTTGTCACTTATGAGGAGGAGGGAATTGGGTGTCTGATGTCTGTATTTTGTGTACAAAGTCTGGGGAACTGTAACAGTAACAGAGCCAGACTTTAAAGATGTGCAGTAGAGCTCTCTTTCAGTTTAGGCCTTTGGTAGTAAGTTGTGCAGTTTGTGTCCACAAGGCATCTCCTGGACAAATTTGGTATTGCTGTGTTGGGAGGGGAGAAAACAAAAGTTAAGGTGGCAGGGGGAGATTGCGACCACCGACTTAATTCAGAACCAAAAAGACTGCACCCCCTCAGGTAGTATGCTTAGTTAAGTAAGGAGGGAATATTCATTTAAGGTAAGTGTATAACATGACAAACCAATCACAGTGTAATCAGTAATTTCTTTGTTTTTGTAAGAGTATATAGTCCTTGTGACTCTATTAAGTGATGTGCTGGCTTTATGGAATTGTCACCTAGCACCCATATCTGCACAAATATGCAACAAAGACAATACCTCTGCTCTGTGTGTATATTGGTGTATTGCACACTGGGTAAACAATTCCACTTTTGGGACAAGAGATTTGTTTTTTTTGATGCACAAGAGAATATGGAAAATACTTAATCTATTCTTTTGTATCGCACACTGGGTAAACAATTCCACTTTTGGGACAAGAGATTTGTTTATTTTGATGCATAAGAGAATATGGAAAATACTTAATCTATTCTTTCACTTCAGCTAATTCACATCCACTAGAAAATTATCACTGTGTCTCCTGTCTGTCTTCTTTATATCCCAGAATCTATTGCCTTCAAAACTTTTCCAAACCTTACAGTTTCCTAAGCTTCCTATCATTTTGCCAGGAAAATTTTTTAGTCTTTATTCCCTTCAGTCAAATTCCCTGAAGCATGGTGCAAAAAGTTAGAAATCGTAGTTAAGCTAAGGTTTCACCACTATCGATAAAACAGTAGGCAAGTCTTGTTTCCTCATTTTGCTGATAATCAGCATCTGTACAATCTGTCTAACATTAAGCACAATTATAAATAATACAATGTTATTCCTCAGGGGGCTGTGTGTATGACAGTTAAGAGAAATCCAGATGTGCTGCACATTTATAAATAAGGTTTTATATAAAAGTTAGACAGCATTCAGCAATACTCATGATCAGCATGAAAACTCCATTCAGACACAGTTCTACAGATTGCTGTAGGTTTTTTTTTTTTACATTCATTGAAGAAATTATGGTAGATGTGAAAAGATGAATCGCTGTCATTGTCACATCTCACCTAGCATGAAAGTTTTATTTGCTCAAAGCAAGGGGAAAGTTCAGTCTGATACAACCTTAGTCTTTGTGTGATATGTTACCTCTGCTTTATATATTCTTTGATGAAGGATGTACCTTTATGCAGTTTATTTCTTTCAATAGCATTAGACCTGGGTCATTGTGTCTGTCTGGACCATCTTTATATTACTACCAATATGATCAGAAGTGGCATACCTATGACAGTGTATGATCTATGTCAACAGAAGCACATCCAAATGAAATGCAGTGTTATCAAAATGCCACTGTAACAGGTCTACATTAGAGATACAGTTTCTTAAGATAGAATTTCAGATTTCAAAAGCCTGATTAGAGATTTGTTATTTAGAATACATACAAGTGAGGTCTTGTGTGGATAATGAATACCACGATTTAAACACATATTATGCTATTCACTGCAAAATGACATAACTTTATGTTTTCCCCCAGTTTTAAAAGTAATTGAGTGAATTTTTCTGCGATATATTTCCTCCATCATCTCACATCTTTAGTATCTCGTTAAGTACAAGGTTTTGTTTTTGATTCTTATGTCATTATTATGAATATTAATAGTAGACAGTTACTACTTTTCTTACTAAAATCCATTAATATAATGAACACTCAAATGAAAAGTAACATATTTTGTATGTTCAGATTTTCAACAAGTACCTGTACTTTAACTGTTAAAAGTTTGCACAGAACTTTTCTTCAAACACTTCATCATGTATAAAAATCTTTTATTACATGTCCTGCAATTTAAAGAGGCTAGTTAAAAAAAATAACAAAATTAACAAAACAATAAACTGAAACAGACAGATAAGTGCAAACATCTAGGAAAGGAATAGCGAAGAAAGAAGAAAATGTTATGATAACACTCTACAGACTCATAGTGAACTTACATCTCAAGAACAGTGCAGCATGATCCTCTTGCTACACAGGCTCTGCAAAGACTGGAAAGTCTTCAAAAAAGGAAAATCAATGGATCATATAGATTCTGTACAAAGAAGTGTGGTCACACTTGAAAATCTCCTGAAATCCTTCCAACCAAAATTATTCTATGAATGCATAGGTAGAGGTGTATTAGTCAGGATAAAGAGAGGATAGATAACATCTGTCTGCTAAATGATGAACGGCATGGAGGGAAAAGGTATAGAATGATCACCATCTCTTCTGACACAAGAGCTAAGGAGTCCCAAATAAAAATTACCAGGTGATGATTTTACAATAACCAAAATAGGTGGTTCATGCAGTAGTTTGCAACAAAGCTGTGGGATTCAGTTCAACTTTTCAGCTTCAAGACTTTAAAATTCAGTCCTCTTAAGACACATACAGTAAAAATGGTACTTAGGCGTACTTAAAAAATGGTACTTAGTAATGTTTGAAGGAGGAAAGCTCAACTCAGAGTTTGACACCCACATACAGTTTCACCTTCTAGCAACATCTAGCTAAACAAACTAACCAAACTCTTAACAATTGGTCTTGTCATGAATGCGTCAGTCTTGTCCTTATGTGGTTAAAATTTAGAGTAAAAGTGTGCAAACAACTAAGACGCTATTCAAATCGAAGTCTATGATGGCTGTAGGATCTATATCTCTGTTGAAGTCAATTGACACATCTGAGCAGTGAAAATAGGTTTTACTTAGTTTGCATTAAATAAAATGTCACATTCTATAACATGTTGCCCATTTTATGTCTTGCCTTTGATTTTTTAACTCCGCCCAAGTTCTGGGTTTGTTCCTTTCTACCTAATGAAGTGGAAAAATAAAATGAAAAAGAAAAAAAATCCTAGAAAGAGAAAGCCCTGCACTAGTAGTTCCAAAGTCCAACCAAGACTTGGTTTCCGTTTGAATCTGTTCTGAAAAGTGCACCAAACCCTTTTTTTGATCATAGACCCATTAAATATGCCTTTATATATCTTTGAAGGAAGATGACAAACACATGCTCTGTAAATTTACAGTGAACAAAAAAAAGTAAAGTTTCTTTAGTCTGCACCATAAATTACAGCTGTTTTCTGCAGAAAGGTCTAATCTCTTTCCTGGGTCATCTAATTCCATCACCTTTCAGATATCTCTTGTTGATAAGCCTAAGAAGTGTCTGTAACCACAGTTTCCATGATGCTAAGCTATAAATACAGAAAACTAAATAAAACTGAAGTACTGTAGCTGCAAGAAAGGAGGCAATATCACCCCCTTAGAAATTTCATATACTCAGTTGTACAGAGGTCACAGTAAATGCTCTGGACACAATAATTCAGGTAAAGGCCTCACATACAACTGCTGTAGCAGGTCAGTAGCTATTGTAAGGTTTATCCTTTCAGCAAGTTCTAAGGCATAAGAGTCCAATTACTTAAAAACAAGTTGTCATTCTGAATACTGGGAAAATTACCGCTTAAAATGAAGCAATCCTAGTAATCTGTCTCCTGTTGCCAAATGTACCTGGTACAGAATAACATATGTAAATCGGCATTTTAATATGAAGTAAACACAAACTTTGAACTATGTTCAACATGTAAAAACTCCAAATATCAACCATCTAATTATGAACCAATAATTTTCTTTGAAACTGATCTGGGATAGCAGTTTTCCCTAGTAGAAAAGTATTTATACTACTGGCATATTTGATTTCAGTTTATAGAAAGATCCTCCAATGCTGTAATATCTCTAATGAATACAACATCTTTATTAGTCTCCGATTTATTGACTTACGTTTCTGCTATCATGAAGGAAATGTACCACAAAGTCACTTTAAATAGAATGAAATATATGTTATGGGAGAAAGAGTGAGTAATCGGATATTAAAACCATATCAACAAACATAATTGTATCCTATTTTCCCCTTCAGAAGACTGAGGTAGTTCAACTTTCTTCTGCCCGGTGATGATATATAATCAAGTTTGTACAGAGTAAATACTTTTCCATTCACACAGATTAATCTGTGTTATGAAGCAGAAGGAAGTGCTCATGATTCTGGGGGGCAGAGAATTAGAAAGAAGACTTTCTACTAGCAACAATCGAGGACGCTCATCATCACATTGAGGCAAACCCGAGAACCACCACTGACAACCAGATTTTCTGTCGCCCTTTGCCTGGTAGGAAAATGATCTATGCAAACAATAGCTAAATTAATCATAACTAAAAAGAATAATTCAGTTCAACTTTTTATAAACCCGTAAGTGCTAGACAGCTAGAATTTTCTTTCTTTATTGGCAACATTAGCAAGATAGCCAAACTTTTTAATTGAGGAATCGTTGCTTTAAATACCGGCGATTCAATGACAATCGTACTGTTCTCACATTTTGGGGTCTTGTAGAAAGAAAGTTTTAGTGTAGTAGATTGCCAACAAGTACACTTAACAGAGACAGCAAGTGAACATTACAGAAAAATTATAGAAAATTTTTTAATCTAATATTTTTTTGTTTGGAGTTATTTTTCCCATCACAGTCATTGGACTATTTTTGCAATATTACATTAATAAAACAAATTTCTTGGCAGTTATTCTGCATCTTAGGACTTTAAATAACACACATGGATTCACTTTATAGCAGAGTACTGATTTGGAAGTCCATGGTTTTGACATTTCAACAGAAGTATATGTTGTGAAAACAACTCACGATGGATATAAAGATTAGGAAAACAAGGCTGATTTATATGAGGGATGGAAAAACCCTTTTTTTGTGGTTAACTATTTTATCAATGAGGAAAATTACCTTTAGAGAGTCAATACAACTCTTATGTAACCATTAAGAGGAATGAGAAACACAGAAGGTAAGACAAGAAGCAGATAAAGCATTAGAGAACAAGCTCTTTTCAGTGGTGCCCAGTGACAGGACAAGGGGCAATGGGCACAAACTGAGGCACAGGAAGTTCCGTCTGAACATGAGGAAGAACTTCTTCCCTCTGAGGCTGACGGAGCACTGGAA
>Ga0065711_1030784_pt1 | contig 31445 bp, 21 predicted proteins | sample Hoacrofraction12_FD_59098 | JGI IMG/M metagenome (GOLD analysis project Ga0065711, IMG submission 59098) | Hoatzin crop microbial communities from Cojedes, Venezuela - Epithelial fraction 12 v2 (version 2) | ecosystem: Host-associated > Birds > Digestive system > Esophagus > Crop | place... | reverse complement strand
GGGGGGGGGGGGCAGCGGGGCGGCCGCCGTGGGCGAGAGGCTTCTCCTTCCCCGCGGGCAGGGGGTCTAACGCGCAGCGTCGCCCCGTTAAGGTCACCATGGCGGATAGAGCTGCTGCCGAAAGGGCTTGTAAGGACCCCAACCCCATCATCGACGGCAGGAAAGCCAACGTCAACCTGGCGTACCTGGGCGCCAAGCCGCGGATAATGCAGCCAGGTGAGGAGGGGGCCCTGACTCGGGGTGCTGAGGGGAGCCAAGCTGTAAAAAAGGTAGCGCTGCCCGGCGCTTGGCTGGAGCGCGCTCGGTGCTCGGGTGCGTGCTGGGGTTTGATTTTTAAATGACCATTTACAGTATCGTCGCAGGGAAGGATTGGCCTAGGAATGAAGCGCTTCCGAGGTGTGCGGTCGTATTAGTACAAACAAGATCTCAGTGCAGACTCCTCAGGCAGGTGGGGAGCTGTCAGGCGGGGAGCTGTCAGGCGGACTTTGAAATGAAGTCTCTCCCTAAGACCGCACCTGGGCCAGCCTGGTGTCCTGTGCCGCGCAGCAGGAGCGACGGCAGCGTGCGCGCACGGCTGTGCTCTGAGGGAGGCCGCTCGGGGTTCCCGTCTGCTTAGCCCCAGGAACGCTGGCGTGAGCAGTTCAGCGCCTGCCAAGGAAAGAAGGGGTTTATGCTTGGGTACTTGAAGAACAGAAATGGAGTTAGGATTTGACCCCCACGCTAAGTCCTCATGAGTAGAGATGGCTCAAGTTTGAGTCTGTAGAAAGTACATAAATACACCAATGAGTAGAAAGTACCATATAATCCTTCAGAGGCTGAAGTCAGGGACCAGCATAGAGCACAAAACAAAAAGTGAATTAAAACTTTGTGCTTGTTGTTTAGAAAAAGTCATTCTTCTAAACATCTCTAGGAAAGCGCGTGCTTTACTGAAGTTGTGTATGCATGTATTGAGGGGGGGTGTGTATACAGATTGATGTATTTTGCTTTCTAATTTGTGGTCCTGCAGCCTTTCTGACATCGTCACTGGAGGTTGTTAGTGAAGGCTGTTACTCTGCATTTTTGTGCGTGTGTACATGTAGCGTAAATAAATGGCCAAAAGAACACCCATACAGAGAATGCGATGTGTTTTTGTTGGTAGGTTTTGCCTTTGGCGTCCAGCAGCTTCATCCAGCTCTCATACAGAGGCCTTTTGGGTAAGTCTGTTCAATGGGACCTCAAACAGGGGAGGAAAAATCTTTTTTTTTAGAAAAAAAAGAAAAGGAAAAGTATGGTCCTTAAAGGCCTCTTGCAGTAGGAGCCTTATAAACTCACCAGCAATGCTGAAGTTCTCAGACTGATAAATGTATACCCATAAACACGCTCACCTTGTCAGTCATGTTCTAAATGCCGCAGCTGAGTCAAGTTGTGTGGGACGTGTCCTTTCCGCCTAAGCAGTCCAGTCCCGTATGACCCTATGATAAAGCAAGGAGGTATGACTTGATGCAAGATTGCTGTGCCCCATTTCTCTTTTTTCAGCTTGACTCAATGTTATTTATCTCTTTCTAATCTGACAGGGATCGTTTACAGTTAAGATAACTGATCAGAAGGATATGATGATAAGAGGTGGAATAGTTCTGTTTGGAATTAAACTCTGTAACCAGTAGACTCAAACACAAACAAGCTAAAATGGTGATTAACGATGCATGTATGTTTTTTTTTCATATAGTCAGTAGACCTCCGTGTGCTTTTTTTTATTTATTACAGTAATGAAGTGGTGTTGATAGCTAAACTGTGTGCTTTTATTTAATTGAAAGAGCTGTAGTGAAAGTTTTTTGGGGGGGTCTTTTTAATTTTGTTTTTGTTGTTGAGGAGTGACTTTGCCTTGGGGAGCAAAGGGCCTTTTTTTTTATCTTGCTTTCAAGCTGTAGCCTGTGACTTTTTTAACCATATTTTGTAGTGAGTGCTAAATTGTGTGACTTCTTGATTTTTAAGTAAATCAACATGTTGCTTGCATGTTCATAATTTGGGGTGGGGGGGGTTGTTCTTGGGAGGGGTGTGGAGCTTCTTATTAACAGTGTGCGTCCATTTGGGCTTTCTAATTTGAGATATTTTTTTTCTTCAATCTGTCTTTAATACGTAGCGCATTTCCCCTTTCCTTGAGTATACTGTTCCTAAGTAGATCTAACTCTTGCTTCTTACAGGCATACTCTTAGGAGGTGAAGTCTGCTTTAAACGTTCCATACAGTGTCACTTCACTAATGCACACTGACTGAGAAACTCATTGCAAAATAATGCATTTTGCTAATTAATGAGTAGGCTAACAATAAAGTAGGGAAAATGGGTCACAAATGTATTTTGTTTATTTGACTAGAATAGCTTTAGGATATTGTACCTAGGTGTTATTAAGCAATGATAGCTTCTCGGTAGTTTGATTTGTCAAAACGGTAGGGAACAGTTCTATCCTCAAAACTGTAGGAAACAGTTTTCCTAGAAACTTCCCGTGCTTTTAAAAGAGAATGTTGATTCTTCGGAGACCCATGGGGACGTTGTGGAAAACTTTTTGTCTATTTTTTTTCCTTCTTATGATTATCCTCTACTGTATTTTGTTCGACTTAAAAGAAGTGTGAGCAGATGACAGGGTATATGCAGCAATCAGTTTATGCTGCCTGCGCTAAGGTAGGCAGGAGGCGGAGCGCGTTGTCTCCAGAGCTGTTAAAGCACTTGTTGCAAAGAGGAACTGGTGGACTGCCCGGGGTTCAGCTGCGGAGAGACCGAGTATTTGCTGAGCGCAACAGAAAAGGAGAACCTGTGGCAATCCGCTGCTAACAGGACTGTGCAATTGTAGCGCTCTTTCTTGCTTTCCTCACCCAGAGCGAACAGTAGATTACGTAAATCATGTTTAGGTCAGGGAAGTTCTTCCAGCAGGCTGAATAAGGTTTTATTTCTAATGCAATGTACATAAATCTGAAGAAATTGCAGGGTCATGTATATATAAAGTCGGTCATTTTTAATCCTTTGATTTTGCCTTTCTTTTGCTATGTGCAGACAAAGGAGATTACTAATCGTGCTTCCTCCTCAAAATTTCTAATGACCAGTACCTTTTCTAAGGAATGTAGTTCAGATGAAGAAGAACAGTATTCATTAGGATGAATGAACATCTTCATTCACTGTATTACTTGACAAGAAGAGGGGTTGTTTTAGTGCTTATTCGAATCCATTTTTGTTGAAGAGTTCGCTCTAAGAGGATGATAGGTGCATTGCTCTGAAACACATGGTCACCTTACAGCCTTTCTTCCTCCTGTGCACTTGCACTTTGTAAAAGCACACCTTACTAAATGCTGTGTAAAATGGGTCATAGTGGTGATTCACTACCAATACTCTGCTTATCCATACGCAAAAGCTCCAGATGTTTTGTGAGGTTTTTTTCCTACCAGAGTGCAGATTAGTGAGGTGCTGCCATACTCTGGTATGGTCAGCGTCAGCAGTGTTTTGATATGGTTACCCACCTATCAAACAAGAAGCTGAAAATAATTGGATTATGCTACATTACTTTTACTGAGAAGATGCAGAAGTACAATATTCTGAATTAAGTACAACATTATTGTGGTGGAGGGAGCCAGAAACTAGATTAGCTTCAGTGCATGAAGCATTTAAAATGCTGGGAATTTTTCTTTATTCAGTGCTGCAGAGATCAATTAATCCACCAAATAACATTTCTCCCTGCTCTTTACCTTTAGCATCTATCTTACTCTTGGTGTGTTTTGTAGAAAACTGTTTGATCACAAGACTGGTTATCTATACAGCTCTGTTTTCAGGATTGTTTTTTTGAATACTATCTCTGAATTCAATAGGAATTTATGGAGGGGGAAGATGACTTTGCCTGCTAAGATAGCTTTTCTCATTTTGCTTGCATAATTTTTACTTTAATATTGGTGAGAAAATATGGGGTTATACAGAGGTACTGGTGTAGGATATGACTTGATCCATTGGAGAGATTTTTTCCCTTTATTTTCTGTCTAAAACTTGTACCTTGATCAAAATGAGAACATTTCCACTGTTTTTAGTAAGACCAGAGTTAAAGCCAAAGTTACTAAGTTCATTATCAAATGGTTAGCTGATACTGCCTGCTTGGTATTATCTTCCAAGAGTTAGGCAATTCTGCCTTTCTTAAGAGAGAAGGAAAAGCCCTCTCTTGAGTTTATGATCAAAAGACCCGTAGAATATTAGACTACAGATAATCTGGAAAGAGGGAGTGAAGCCAGAACAGTCAGAAGTTAACGTGCAGAATGCTAAAGGTCCTCTTAATGGTATCAGGCACAAATTTGAAAGGAAGCATTTTAAGGGTCTTGTATGTCCTGATGTTTACATGACCTATTTCTGCTATAAGGAAAGCTGTGCATTGGTGAAAATGTACTCTTTAATTATGCTTACAAAACCAGATGATGCTATGCAAGGGCCAAAGCAAAATAGTTTGTTCAAAGTTAAATATGTACTTTGACAAGAGTTTGATGTCGAGAGTCAATGGTATGCTGGTACTGCTGAATTTCTGTATGCCACAGCTCTCTGCATTAGCCTACAAAGTTTTTTATTTCCTTTGAAACAATTAGCTTTCCCTTTAATATTGCTTATAGGATTGTTTTTGAGGACTTAGTTAAACACAAATCTTCTGTTACAACAACAGTGAAGGTCTTACGGCACGTGGCAGGAGTGTATGTCATTCAATTTTGAATATGCCAAAGCTACAGTTACTGCTAAAGTTAAATGTGGCTTCCCTTTTTCTTTATTGCAAAAGTGTAAAACAATAAATATCCATTCCAAAATAAAAACTACTGCCAGGAAAGAAAGCTTAAACCTTGTATAATTCTCACACTCATACTCTTAAAAGTAAAGCAGCAGCTTTTATTTAAAATTAAGGATACCAAGGATATCCAGCGTAACTGGGAGTTGCTTTTTCAGCTTTTGACCTGGCAGAGCATTAAAAGTGGCTGGGTTCTGAATGGCTGAGACCTGCATGTGCTGGCCTCTGCAGTAGGTAGAAATTTACTTTGGCCATATAAAGCCATTTTACTCGACTCAAAACAGTTGTAGCATGACAGATGATCAAAAATAGCCCCACTGCAGCTTACGCTGTCAATCATCATGTGTGAAATGGCATGGTGGTGAGGAGCCTGCACAGGGTTTATGTTTATTGTAGGGTAAGATGTAGCAAACAGATAATGTTTCATAACTTCACCACCTGTTAGTTTCTTGGCTTAAATAAAACAAGTCACAAGAGTTTAAGTGGGAGCACATGTATCTTTCTGTCTTGTTCAAGGGTATGGGCAAGTGTCCTAATGTCTTCAGAAAATCTTAGTAACATCAGTTCAATTCAACACAAGCATCTAGATAAGCTTGCTTACTGTCTCTTCTGTTAGAATTACTCTCTCTCATGAGCGCTGTATGTAAAGATTCCTTTGTTGTGGTGTTAAATGGACTCTTCATGATGCAGAAGAGGCTCTTGTTGATTTCAAATTTGGTTTTATACTTCTTCGCTTAATATTTAAAAAACATGGCGTTGCATTTATTAGGATTGTACTTGATTGGGGACCAATACAAAGTGCTTGTTTATGCTCATCCATTTTGCATGGAGAGCTCAGGTAATGATGTGTATTTAAATGCACAGAGCCAGCTTAAGTTTGCTTCAAACGCACTTCTGGCTAATCTCTTCATAAATTAGGTGAGTGTTAAAAACCCAACTTTTGGTTTTGTTTTATGTTTCCTTTCCCTTCCAAATCCCTATTTGTCACCTTTTTTTTTTTTCCCATTTCTCCCTTGACACAGTAGGAAATGAATTTCATTGACATGTTGGGTTTTTATGATTGTGGTGTTCATGTCTTAAACACGGCAACTGAACATTTCTCTCTTCTAATATTCCTATTCAATCAACTGAGCTCTTTTTTTCTTAAAAAGAAAACTAGGCTGTTCTAAAGTCTGACTGTCGCTTATTTTAAACTATGTTTTGCTATGAATCTAGTTGACAGTGTCCCTTCTGATTGAAATGTTTCTTTGTTGACCACTTAAGAAATCTTGAAGTTATTTTTAAAATTAAACAAACAAAAAAAACACCCCTTTCCATTAAACTTGAATTTGGAGAAAAGAGGACAGTTTTTACCATTGCAGTTTGCATCTGTGCTTACAGTGCGCTAAAAGGTTTATGCAGTCTTTAGAGTTGTCCTTAAAGTTCAGTATGAAATAGTAGTAAATCTGCACAAGCAGTTTTTTACAGATTTATAAAGATTCACTGACTGGAAAGGAGTTGTATGTATGAGGGACTTCTCTGTGGAAATCCAGATGCAAGACAGGATGACAATTGAGTATATTATTTTCTAAACTCATATTATGTGATAAAATACAACTATGAGTTGAACTTGTATGTACACTTGCATGCTAAGACAACAATACGACCAATTTTCAAAACTGAAGGGCTAAGTAAACAAGCCAAGGAAGCAAGTTTTGTGACTTGGGGAAGATGGGAAAGTGTGTACTGATCTGTTCATAATGGTTGTTTTTTAAGCCATAAATTTGTTTTTTTGCTTTTGTAAAGCACCAGATCTTTTTAGACTTAATCCTATGCCCATCTCCCAAAAAACTCTATGCTGTATGTCTTGCATAGAAATAAACAAGCTGGCACAAAACAGGACATCAGTGGCCTGATAATCAAACAGGTTTGACCCTTCTGGCCTTATGAACTTCATAAAAGTGTGATGCACATGTACTTAGGAGTCACTGTTATGGATTTTAATAGCATCTATGTAGCTTCCCCTCAATGGCCTCTTGTGACGGAGTGAGCTGCACTATCGTTCGTTTGGAAAGTGTGATTCTTGCTGTGTTTACCACACTTGTGAACTTTATTTAAACTCCTTTGTCGCCTGTGTTGGTTTTTTTCTTATTTTTAATAAGGGTGACTGAGGTTGCAGAGAAATTAATGTGTGCTGAGTCTGCATAGCAACTTAAGTAGGGTTGCCACAATACACTCCTACCCCTCCTCCCCGACAGAAGACTTTACATAAAGTCAGGGTTCAACCATCTTGTTGCCTTATTGGCTATTGTCAAACTCATTATAGTGATGCTGTCAAACTGCTCAGTTACTAATAATAAAAGTATTGCAGGAAATCATTTTACTAAGAGTCGAGACTCTTTGTCTATTATTGTTTTACTAGTTAAGTGAGAAGCAGGGTAATAAAAATGAGTTACAGGTGTTTTGAAAAACAAATACCACAATTTTCCAGATGGAATAATCAAACTTACTCTTTTAGAGTTGTCTTAAAACTGACACCAGTAATCCTGGTCCTTCTAAAGATTATAACAGCATTAAACATAATATCCTCAAGTGACACTGAACGCTCATATTTAACTTGGCTATAATGCTGCGCTTTGGAGCGATGCTTCTCTTCGGGCCAGTGAGCTGATAATCGGTCCATTCAGTGTAGTTATTGTGGCAACCCTATGCACATAACAACAACTAAATTGAGTTTGTTTTAGTTCGAAGTATGGATGTGATGCTTAGGCGCTGACTCGCATACCAGCTCTGACTCCCTCTCCCATCTTTCAACAGGATACCTGCTCACTATGTCTATCCACAGGCTTTTGTGCAGCCCGGAGTGGTAATTCCCCACGTCCAGCCCGCGGCAGCCGCTGCTTCCACGACGCCTTACATCGATTACACCGGAGCTGCATACGCCCAGTACTCGGCCGCGGCAGCTGCCTACGAGCAGTACCCGTATGCCGCCTCGCCGGCCGCCGCGGCCGGGTACGTGGCAGCGGGGGGCTACGGCTATGCGGTGCAGCAGCCCATCGCCGCGGCAGCACCCGCGACGGCGGCTGCGGCTGCAGCTGCTTTTGGCCAGTACCAGCCCCAGCAGCTGCAGGCGGACCGCATGCAATAGCAGATGGACTCCCCGAAGGAAGCTCGCTCTTTCTGTTCCTCTTTTCAGCCTTCCAGTATAAGTAGTTTATCAGAGACAATTGACATTAGCCTAAGGAGCTTTAAGGAAAGCGATGCTGTTGCGAAACTAAAGATTTTTATTCCACTGTCTTCATATAGTATGCATCCAAATCATGTTGTTAGAGGGGAGGGGTAGTGCGGCATGTCTAGTTTGAAGTATCAAGCCAGAAGAAAACGGGAAAAAAAATACCGTACTGTCATGAAAGAGGGGCAGGAGTAACAGTGGGACTTCATATTTTCAAACAAACAAACAAACAAACAAGAACCAAAAAAAGCAAAGGTGTACTTTTTATAGTATCAGGGAAGCAAAACTGCCTTTTATAAGTAAGAAAATGGTATTTGAAAAGTTTGAACCAGGGGAAAAAACTGAGTCAGCAATATGCAATCTTTACCAATTTTAAGAGGAAACAAGCTTAAAGCACTGATTGTCCTTTCTAGCTTTCAGAAGTTGTCTTCGTGAGATAGTACCTTCTCACGGTCTCACTAACGGGCATCGAACAACCCAAGGAAGATGGCCGGCTAGTAAGATGGCGGACAGGCACCAAAGTTATTTTCTTCTCTGTCCTCTGGATGAGTGGAACTATGGAGCAAGTGATGTGGAAGTAAGGGGTGCAACAGCTGTAGAGACAATCAATAACACAGACAGTTCTGGACAGAACACATCACTCGTGCTCATGTGATGAGCTTGTCACATCCTAATCCCTCACCCCATCCTGTTTCACTTTTGGGAAACTTTAACTGCTGGTGTCAGCTATTCTGATTCTAAAATAGGATCAGTCCTTTACTACAACAGTCTTCTCTTTCTATTTATTGCATCTGTTCGTAACTTGTGAATAAAGGCAGGAAGAAGCTTAATGAATTAAAACCTTTAAGAACTGTTTTAAGGGAATTTTCTTTTCTGAAACCATTTGTACAATTTTAATATCTATTTCAGGATTATATTTTAAATATTTATTAGCAAACATACAGTACACAAGGGGACTTTTGTTAGCAAGACTGCAGTTCTTGAAGGATTAATGGTATGTGATTTATACTGTGCCTTAATTGTTATGCTATTTAAAAAGAAATATTTATTTTGAAAGTTTTACTATGCTGCGCTCTGAAGAAAGCGACTTTAGATGTGACACTGTAAAATTATGTATTCATCTCATGGCATAAATTATTTAGTAGGCCTAGATGTAGCATATTAAATATTAACCTAATTAACTAAGGATGTTGACTTGGATTTATTTAAATTCAGTATGTGCACTGTATGAGGGTACTCTTAACACTTTTGTTAGGTTTTTACATAAAATATTGCTAGTTCATTTCTTTTTCCCTCTACTAATTTTTCATGTAGACCTCTCAAATACATTAGTGCTGTTTTCTCACTCATCTGTATGTGGACTGACTATTTTTCCTTTGCTAGAAAATGCTGCTTTAGATTGTCCTGTGAAACTACAATACTTGCAATTTTTATTCTTGACCGAAATGGAATTTAATATTTTACACTGTATTGGATTTTTTTATACTTGAACAATTTCATACAAGGGAAGACAGGATAGCATTTTTATGGACTTTATCCAATGTCACTGGATTTCTTTTAAGTATTCTGAATACTAGCCAGTGTTATAATGTAGACATGACTCTCCTGTGCATTATTTATTCAGTATGTATATTGCTTTACAACATTTCAGATCTCTTAATCTATTCACTCGTATTAAAACAATAAAAAAACGTTGTCGCATCCCGTCTGGTGATGTTCTTGCTCAAATTGTCTTAGATCTTGTTTAATTAAAACTAGGGGGCAACCTTTTATGTAATTTTCCTGGTCTGTGGGGTGAATAGCAGCATATGCACTAACTTTAAATATATAGACTGATACAAACTGTATTACATGGAGGAAATTCTACAGAGAAGATGGGAAAGATCCATCCTGAGCGTTACCATAAAATAATTCAGAGTGGAAGGGGCTTTGGGAGATCCCAGCTTGCGTATGGCTTTGTCCAGTCAGGTTTTAAAATCCTCCATGTGGAGACTGCGCAACACCTCCGGGTAAATCTGTTCCGCTACGTAATTATCCCCATAGTGTAATTTATTTTCTTTTTTCTTTCTGTCTAGCCAGAGCCTCCCCTGTTCGTTTGTAACCTTTGTCTCTCATTCTCTGGTGGAGAGCCCCCACCCTATCTTCTCAGTAACCTCCTCTTAGGAACTGGAAAGTTGCTGTTCTCTTCCGTAGGCTGAATAAACCCTAGTGCCTCAGCCTCTCCTCACAAGTCTCACGCTTCAATCTCCAGCTGTCCTGTTGGCCCTCCAATGGAGTTGTTCAAGTTTATCAACAGCTTTCATGTACTGGGAGATTCAGCACTGGACCCGCTATGCCAGCTGTGGTCTAATGAGTGCTGAGTAAAAGGGAATAATCAATTCCCTTGATCTGTCATCTGTGCTCCTGTTGACACAGTCTGATGTACTTTCACTGCTGCCAGAGTTTACCACTGACTACTGTTCAGCCTGCCCCAAGCCTCCCACGTCCTTTTCAGCAGAGCTGCTACCAAGCCAGGCATGCCCTGGGGTATGCAGGGAGTTAGTCCAGCTGAGATAAAGGACCTCTCTGAATTTCGCGAGGTTCCTGTTGGCCTAGTCCTCCAGCAAGTGTAAATCCCTCCAAATGGCAGGCCCGATCCCAAGCATGCCTACTACACTCATCAGTCCACAGACCTGATAGTACTGCATCCTGTCTCTTCCTCCAGGTCATTGACAAAGATACCAGACAGGACAGACCCTTGAGGAACTCCACTATAACCAGCCTCCAGACAGAGCATGAGCCCTTGTGTCCAATAATCCAGTCTGTTTTTTGCCTGTCTAGACTGAATCATCTGAAATTGGATACAAGAGTTCTGTGGGAGACTATATGGAAAGCCTTGCTAAACTCAAGGTAGACAACATCCTCCGCTCTCCCCTCATCGACACATGAAATCATCTCATCACAAGAGGCAATTAGGTTGGTCTGGCATGATTTACCCTTGTAAATCCATGCTGGCTATTCCCAATCACCATCTTCTCCTTTACGTGCCCAGAAATTACTTCCAAGATTGCTCACTCCATGATTGTTCTGTAGTTCCTTAGATTGTGCTTCATGCCCTTTCTGAAGATGGGTGCATCATCTGCCTCTCTTCAGTCACGGAAGACCTCCCCAGTCTCCATGACCTTTCAAAGATGATAGTGAGCAGCCTCACAATGACAACAGCCAGCTCTCCTAGTACCCCTGGGTGCAGCCTATCTGCATGGACTTAAGTGGATTGAGATTCCTCAAGAGGTCCCTGAATCAGTCCCCTTCTACACCCGCAGTTTCTTTTGTCCTTGAACCCTTCCTATAAGTACAAAGTGGTGTTATGAAAAGCCTAAAGGCCAGGGCACCTTTTTGCATATAGTACTTGAACTGGGAAGCATTGAAGTAGCTGCTCACATGCAGTTGATGGTGGATTTGTAATCTTTAGGAATACTCCGCATTTCAGTATCAGTCCATGCAACTAATGACCAAAAGCAGTTGCTACCTGATGCCTGAAAGAAGCCTGTGTGAAATGCATGATAGTCTCAGCCAGTTCTCTGAGGAATGGGGGGGGATGTTCACATAATCTTCATATTGAAATTCATTACTGCAGCTGTCATTCTTACAGTGACTTCAGAGAAGCACAGGCTTGACTGCAGAATTTGAGCTGTTCTTTCATCCACAAAAGTGGTCTTTTTCATCTGCAAAAGAGGGCAAAAGTGAAATTGAAGTGACAGACAAGACTTTTCCTGGTCTTGGGGTCAGACTTCATTTCACCATGGAGTATTATGAGACTCAGTTGTTCAGAACCGGTGCACTCACTGACACCCTGGGCCAATGCTGTCATGTTCTGTTCTTAATGAGTGCTTACTGCCTGGCTGCTGAGAAGCGTTGCGGAAACTGTCTTTTGTCATCTGGCCTCAAGATCTGCGACCCTGCAGAGCACAAGGTAGTGTTCTTTCTGCTAAGGAACATGTAAACACCCAGCAAGGAGGTGAATAGGAAACACTTAATAGATGCCATTTTCTACTGTGTTCTCCCATTTCCCTGCCCTGGTCTTCCCCAGAGAGGATCTGCCTACAAGACATGGTATCAGGTAGGAATTAAAACCAAAAGTCCCTCTGAGGGGAAGATACAGGACACTGATGGTGCAGGAAACGGTGTGACACAGTAACCTATTATATGATAAAGGATGAAGAAAGCATCTTTGCCCTGCTTATATACACCCCTGGCAATGTCCTTGGGCCTTCCCCTGCCTCCACTGGAGGTGACAAACACCCCAGGGTGGGGCATGAAGGGGAATGCTACTGCCCTGGAGGGAGACTGTGCTGTGGTAAGCCACAACAGGAACAGAATAAAAGTTAATGATTCGGTTTATAAAGGTCGATTGCATGCTGGCTCTACAACTTGATAGATGATATAACCTCAGCAAAAATGTAAATGTGGTAGTTCCACTAGCAAATCTAGCTTTGGGCATACAACATGAGCACTTACTCTTGTTTTTGCTAAATGAGTAGCTGAACAGACCTTTGTACATAAAATACACCTCAATAACACCTCACATACTTGAAGCGCCAATAGTTCATATTACCAGGACCAAAATAAAATAACTGAGAAATAGCAGCACTTAATCGTGAAATACATGAATACTCAGCAAAAATGTTTGCATTTTACTCGAGAGATGGCATATATATTAGCAGCAAGAATGTCCACACAATACAATTTCCAGTTGTGTTTCCAAAACCTTCAGAAGAGATTTTACGCTGAAAAGTGACCAGTGCTGAGTTCCTTGCAGAGGGACAGGAGCAGGGAGAAGTTGAAACTAGGAATCATTGCTAAGGAATGCGTTGATTAAAAAAGGTGTCATACCTTGAAAGGTTACATTGATGACGTGGCTGCTAGAATTGTAGTTTTTCCTCATATTTGTATTTTCCTATTAACTAGTGAACATAACTTGGCATTACTAGAGTTCATTGCATCTAATTTTTACGGGATTTTTCAACCATATGAAAGGACTATATTAGAATTGAAATAATGGTGCAACCATTCAAAGCACCTCCTAGTCTCGTTCAGCAGATGCTGAGCCATTTCAAACTGAGCAATTCCCTAGTTATGCTCAAAACTTTGTGAGAAAAATCATTCTATTCTGAACCTACTTTTCAGTTCTAAAGAGCCTACACATATGATTTGAATTGTGTTCAGTTCAACGTCAATTTATTTTCCAGGTTTTTGGTATAAATAAACATGTAAGCAATGTATTCAGACTGCAAAGTATGTTACTTTTGTTTTGTGTTTTCCTGTGTGCTTGAACTTCAAACTATTAATTAGGTGTACTTCCTCAAACTAGCAATAAAACAGACTCTGGGCAAAGTCTAACCATAAAAAGCTCAGGCTCATAGGATTTCTTTTATGAAAAATTTAAGAGCAAGTAAAATCTGAGGATTATGATAGAATTTGGCCTTGTAACTATCACCAAAATATACAATGTTGTGAATGGGATACAGTAAGAAGAATGGGAAGAATGGGATAATGCAAGAAAAGGAAAACCACTCAGCCTTACACTACATTTAATATTACCACATATTACAGCCTATTGGCTAGCAAGACCATCTTACAAGATGCATGCCAGAAGTCTACATCCAGCTGTTCTTTCTACATCCCTGGAAACAACAAGGAAATGCTCTTTTAAGCTAGTTTACTACATTCATGCCACCATATTACTGAGCATAACGATCACAAGGAACAGATTCATTATAATGTTATATACTACATTTGGAAAAAAAGAAGAAAACACCTTACAGCAGCAGCTACTAAAGATTTTTAAGGACTTTCTATTTTGAAAGCGTGGTTATGTGTGAATTTACAAAATGCTTACTCTGACCAATGACTGGGCTTTGGGGGCTTGTTTGCAAATTCTTTTTTACCTCCAAATGAGAAAAAATAAGCTTGACATAGTGTCAAAGAATAAGAAAAAACTACAGCTATGACTGCATTCAAACAGGCAGATCTACACATAGAACAATTATCAGCTTTTCTCAACATAAAGAAAATTAGCTCTGGAACATTTCCCAATTCCATGAGCCAGCTTTGCTGAGATAAGCCATGAATTTGGGCTATCTAACTCTATCATTATTTTTGACCTAAACAGTCTGGGAATAGGGAGGAACCGACCAAAGCCTGTTTCATCACCAAGCATCCGAAAGTCAAAAGGTGCTGTCCAAATTAACTGGTGAGAGGTCTCTGAGATATACGTACTCCTTAGCTCAGTACTCTCGTATTAATCTTTGGACTGTGCTTCACTGCTCCTGCTACTTCTTCTCCCCTCTCTAGATGTAGCTGTTGTGGGTGATGTGCTCCCCACTTCTACGCAGGGCAAAGGCTCTTGCAGGTGCCCACTCACTTCCTACTGAAGACTTAAACTAAGTAAAATGTTTCAGTTACACTAAGTAAACACCACAGTCCTTCACCTCAAACTTTATGAAATCTGGATACATCTTTACAAAAGAGCTCTTCCTATACACACTCACCTTCTGAATTAACCGATTCCATTTGAGCCAGAGAAAAAGATAACAAAATACCAAAACTGACCGAGGTGGATCATAAGCAAACCTCAGTGAATTCATCATCTGTCATTCAGTTGTTAAAAGAGTTTTGTCACTGCACTTGCAAAGGAGATGACTCAATCTTTACCATACACTTGCAGAACAGAAGACTTTTTTATCCAGCACTGCAGATAAGGGATTTTGCCACCATGTGAAAAACTTTACTGTTTTTTTTTGTCCAGATTTGTAGCGATGACAAAAATAAGCTAAAGTTTAAAACACTGCAGTAAACAAAATTCCCTCCCATAAAAAAAATCAGGTAATGTTTTAAACATTTGGTGTTTTGATCATTTAAAAAAAAACTTCTAAAAAATCATAAACAACTGTTTTAAAAAAAATCCCTGCACTTAGAAAGTACCACAGTCGAATGTTCTGATTTTTTCCTGACAAGAACCTCTACAATTGAATGGTTTTCAACAGAAACATATCCGTGTATTTTCCAGCTTTTTTCCTCAAAGGGAGAACTGATTACTTGCTCAAGGCTGTGGATACCATGCTGTTGCCAAAAACTGGGATTCTCTGGCTGTTTGTTCAAACCACTGGAATTTATCTTCTAATTTGTTCACTAGTAATATTTCTAAATGAAGATAGAAATAATGAAAGTCTAGAGGCAAATTGTGTTTTCACTGAGCATAGTCACACAATTTGGGAACGTTTCATGCAGACAAGTAAACAGGGCAAGAGGACCAACCCAAGCATAACCAAGTTGAAGCACAGGCTTTTTTTTCAAGGTATGTCCAAAGCTTTTTTAAGTGATGGTCAGTCTCAACTATAATGTAATTTCTTCATCACACTTGCCACGAAGGACCCCGAAAGTGGGCTGCTCTCTTTGTCCAGCATGCTCTCTTCCCAACCTCAGAAGATGGTAAGTAGCACATTAGTGCAGTAACAGAAGTCCAGAATTTCTTTTTCAATATACGGTTATGGAGTAGTGTGCATTCCTTGGCATGAATATATGTTATGAACACTATTTAAGGAAAATGTGGTCTTCATAAACCAAGTCTTAGGTATCACAGTATGCAAGTTTATGCATTATTCTTTCCTGATTTTCATCAATATTGGCTTTTTTCCATTAGTGAACTACTTTATCAAGTAAACTCTTATCTCATTTTCTATATCCTTTCACTAACTTCAGTGCCATCATAATTTATACTGGTTTTTTTCATGCAAGAGAGAGTACAAAGATCTCCAGGCTTTATTCTGTAAATGTCACCAGTTCCACTTACACTAGTATCTTGAAACTGGTTTTCCTCTGACCTTATCAAGAACAGCAATTTTCCTGTCTACTCTAACCACACCTGGGATCTTGCCAAAAGAAATCAGAATCTAACGTAAAGCTCGGAGAGCAGTGGCTGAGTGTGAAAACAGGAGTGACCATCAGCCTTCAGAGAGATTGTGTCAGCAGGGAGCTGCCCCTGACTTGGCCGCAGTAGCTCAGCTGAGTGAGCACCTGAGACGGGCACACCGCAGTTGAAAGGCTTTCTTGTGTAAGTGTGTTGGTTTAGCTTAATAATGGCGAAGCAGAGTGCAAACAAAGCAGCACCATAGCGACTTTCTGAGGAAGAAAGTCTCAGAGCCCACTGGAACTCCAAAGAATGAAGCCAGATTCAAAGATCATGTATCTTGTCTTCAGTAGAATGCAAACGGTATGGAATGCCCTTGGTCTGATCCCAGCAATGGCAGTGGTGCTTGCCAGCAGTTCTCTAAGAATACAGGTTGGCAGAGATACAAGTAGCGTGTGGAGGAGCCTCAAGGAATCTGGCTTTCCTAAACTCAGGGAATGGCAGTACTGGGGAGAAGCAGGCACTGCCTCTACTCTGTCTTCTATTTCATTTAAGATATGGTTTATTTGAAAGGCAGCTGCACTGTATTAATGATATTTTGTTTCAGCAGGACAGCTTGGTTGGTAACTGCCACAGCATTGGTGCAGAGAGAACAGAATAGCAAGCTTTGGGCACAATCAAGAAGAGCTTGATATCCAGGGACTGGAGCCAGGGCCCAGGCTGAAAACAGAAGACCTGCATGAATATACCCTACAAATTGCTGGAGGCCAGAGAGGTTTGCTCTAAAGGGGTGAGGAGTACAGTCTGCTTGGTGGTTGTGAAAGTGCTACTACTTGCAAATATCGAAAGATTTTCATGGATTCTTGATATTTACGGTGGTATTTAATGTGCTTATGAGGACAGTATGATTGTTTGGAGTTCAGAAACTACAAGCAGATCTTCCAGGTCTTAACTGGCTGAGAGCGAGGGTAGTTACTGCCCACTTGGTGACGCCTGAGGACAAAGTCATAAATATGCCAACAGGAAAACAAATTGTTTCTCAGTGGGATGATATTAAATCTAGGCAGGGTTAAAGTCTCTGGTTCTGTCAGTCATACAGGTAAAAGATTTAATGATACTAACTGACTTCTAATTCCTAATTCAGCAATGATCTCAGGAAAAGAACTATTCTACTGCACTGTTCACAGATCCTGGTATTTAGAGGATTACCTGTGTTTGCAAAACCATTTGGCTACCCTAGAGAACAACTCACGAAGGCCTTGTTGAGCAGAGCAGGCTGCATGTAAACCCTCCAAACGGCACTTTGCTCTACCAGGCATTGACTTGATCTGAAATCTGTAGTGTGGGAACACGCTCCAATGGCTGTGTGTGTTTAGTGGAAGGATAATTCTGCTGTTCAATGTGATGCGCTAGAAAGAAGAAAAGGGTAACTGAATGTTCATGCTTGTGATGAACTTTGGGTCCTCTTCTGATAATGATTTGGTGGAGAGGAGAGGAAGGGAAAAAGAAATGTTAAAGTGATGCTCAGCGTATTCCCCAGAGTCTGAAAAAACCTATCAGCGGTGAAATCTCTCATGCTGTTCTCATTCTTGATAAGTGGTAGAAAGCAGCCCACTTTGGGATTTTTTGAGAAATATGGAGTAAGATCACTCAAAGAGCAGCATGTGGGGGAACCGTGCCAACTACAAAATCAAAGTATTGCACTCCATTTAAATAGAGCCATGTAGGTGCATCTCTAGTTTGTAGATTACATAGCAGCTTGTCTGGATTTACAGGTTCATGCTCCTGCTTTAGGAGGTCCTGCAAATTCAGTCTCTTCACCACTGCCTCATTTTAATTCAAAATAAAACTGACCAACCATTCTTCCTTCTGCAACTGAAATCCTCCTTCTTTCTCAAGGTCTATAGCTACATGAACCTGGACAGCTTTCTTGGGCGAGGGGGGAGGAATTCTCCTAAGTCACAAGGTGGTGCAAAGCCACTGGCAAAGATCTTGTTAACCTACAGGCTGGAAAGCAGGACATGTAGAAGGCAGAGCTAGTTCAACTACCAAAGGCAACGCATTGAAAAAACAGTTGGACAGTGTCTCCCCCATTATTTCTCAAATCCACTATCTTACTTCTTTTCAGATAAGTGCACCTGCACTCATTTCTCATAAACTCAGTTTTTTAAAAAAAACAGAGGCCATCTATATTTACAGCAGATGTAGAATAATAAATTGCCTAGTGTGCTGCTAATCATGGAGAAAAATGAGGAAGAGAAGCTGAAATTTCTTATTCCAAGAGAGAAATTTACTTAAGCATAAAAAGTACAGCATGACATCTTATGTGTAAAATTTCTCATAAGTTTATGCTTTTGTTTAATTTTTCCTGTTAGGGGAATATAACGTCAAGGGCTTCCAAAACAAAAAGATCATATTTTAAAATACATAATCAAAGGGTTTCAGGTGTCTGAAAAGTTACCTTAAATTCTTTTTTTAAAAACAATTAACTTGTACCATGAACATTTCTTCTCACTCAGTCCAAGTATTTTTCCTTATGCCAGACATGCAAAACTTCCTGGCAAATGTTCTAGCTCTCTCTGTCTCATTTGATATTTTATCAGACTGGACTGTAAAGATTTTCACCTGACCCCATTATTTTCTTTATTTAAAATACTTACTATATGCTACATAATGAGTTACATTTCACCAACAATAGGTGGTAATCATTCAGATCTCTTTCATAAAATGCTCAATCTAATATAATTTAACCTATATTTTCATACTCTCTCCCCATTTCAATTTTCTCTATTATTTTAATTCTGTGAGTCTACTTTCATGCTCTCCAAAACTGCTGCTGCTGCTGCTCTTCCTGGACATAACAGTGTAGGTCAGGCAGCATGAAAGCTATCAAAAATTTGCTGCCTGACTAGGGTTTTGTTGTTGTTGAAAAATTCTTATTGACTATCTATCTATCTCCATTCTCTCATTCACTTTCTTTACACCCTTCTCTCTGCTATTTTTTCTTCTCTCAGGCTTCAAGCTAAGACTACGCTAACATTTTCTAGTTCATTGGAGGTCATTAGCAAACAGCTTCAGAGAAGCTAGACAGCATGTCTACTCTTTTCATGTTGCTGTATTTCAGTTTTTGATGGGAGAGAATCTATTAAGATCTTCTGTACTCTTCTTTTCACATAAGCTCTTTGTTCCTTATGATCTATGGAAAAAAAAAGTACATAAATACTGTCTCTCGCCTGCACAGCTGAAAAAGAGCAGAGCCACAATTTCAAAGGTAAAGAACATGCTACTCTATATAGATGTTGGCAGATGTCTTTACATCACTGATGCACACACCCAGACTAGATTCAAATACATGATCAGATGCAAATAAATTACAAGCTCTATGTGTAACAAAATACATGCAAAAATACAGGTGCAGTTGTAATGCATAAAGCCTTGAAAATGTGCCCCGCTGTACGTTTTTCTAGTTTACTTTCCAAAAACACCACAATCTTATTACAAGCTTGTTTTAGACCCTGCCAAATTCTAGAGACTGTTCATCAGACCCTTTGAGCCTGCCAACTCCCTGGAATACAAAGCTATCTAAATCTTATAGGTCCTACTCAGAATGAGATTTGGAACTATTAAAATCAACTGCTACCAGCACATTTTCTTCACAGAGAACAGTATTCTACCGAAGGGTTTTCATGTTTGGAACGATAAGCAGAGAAAGTCTTGATAAGGTCAGGAAACAGAAGAATAAACAGTTCTGGCTTAAGGGACTATTAACAAGTGAACAGTATTGTTCAGAGATACCTGTTTTCTACGGAGGAAACAACCAAAACCCAAAAGATCAAGAGGAGGGGGAGGCAGCAGAAAAGGACTCTTGCAATTTCTGTCGAAAAAGGTCATTTGTGAAAACAAGAGGAACTTACGAAAGCAGAGAGAGAAAAAAGTAATTCATTTACTCATGCAATAGTGTTAGCAGAATTTGCATATCCATCCCTGTTTCAAAGACTTTGAAATTTTGTTTTTCTCCAGCTGTTTTTCTTATCGTTTTGGCATGTTTTCTCATCACACACAGCCACTTAGCTCTCAGATGCTCTCGCTAACAAACTGCTGGCATCAATCAGTTGCTCTCAGGCCTTCCCTTTTAAACATCACAGCTGCCTCTGTTACCCCTCATAACATGACTGGCCTACCCATCTTGTGTATTTTTTTAAATCATTTGCAGCTGCCACATTTGGTGCTCTAGATATTTTTCATTCTCTCCCCAAGAATATGGTATTTTGGAGTGTTTCTGTGAGCTGATGGGATGACAGCAGATTTCCAAAGCCTCTTTCTGCCCTAACAGGAATCTCATCCAAGTCCTTTCAAGATTTTCATGCCCCAAACTGAAAATTTCTTTTGGCTATTGGCGAATGCTGGGAAGCTGAGAGGAGGAGGAGATCGTGGTGCGAAATCACCGAGGTGGTGAAAATACAATGATCCATGATGAGATAATCAAATCTCATCTCTTGCTGTTTCAAAGATCTCATGTATCTTGTTCTCTGTTCTCTTAAGTACCGTTCAATCTCCCACATTGTGTGCAAAACCTCTGAAATTTAGTAGACATTTCAGTTGATTTCAGCTTACAATTTGAAATCACTAGCCCAACTGAGTCCCCGGTCCTTACACTACTCTTGCAGATGGCAGCCTCTCAAACTGACATGGAGAAGGCTCTATATATTTTTAAGAAACATGCTTTGGTACATGTGAATCCTTTGACTTTCATGGTCAAGGAATAAACTTCCTACACAGATTCCTCTTAACTGTAAGTGACAGTTTAGAAACACACCTGGTGGTTATTCTCACGCACTCTTTTGCACTTTCAGAAGTGGGTAACGCTTTCATGTTATGTTGACTTTGTAAAATTTTGCCCCAGACCTGTATGGTTATAGGAAAATCTAATTGCCATCTAATTAAATGTACTCAAAATTAAATTTGAAAAAGCTACTTGCCTTCCGTTTTTCCATATTTTGGCAAAAGTAAAATGAAATCTGACCATGTGAGGCACTTAGAGTTATGGAATCCTAACTGGGTTTTCTATAAGCTCCCTTTTAACAATGTCACCTGAATAAACATCTGTGAAGGTTCAGAAAAGCATACTGTTTAAAAAACCAAATATCTCATCTGCATATCATCTAAGTTTCTATCTGATTCACCCAGGACTGTTCCTTTTTATTTAAGACATTTTCTTCTCCAGACAGAAGTTTAGATTTACCCACTGGAGAGGCCTTGGTGAGGAGCCTTCTCTGCAACAGGTGCCCGCTGTCCACAGATGAGCCATGACAAAAAGTGTTGGCATCCAGCACTTGCTTTTAAATAGGTCATGAACTCAGAAAATCCATTTATAAATGTCGTGCCAGGCTGCAGAACCAGGCATATGCTTGCAAGTGCCTGAGAAAGGAACCCTCCTCTACCACTGTGGAGGAAGGCTCCTCTGCTCATCTCTTTCCCTTTTCCTCTCTGAAACTCCTGGCAGTAGGAGTGGAAAAAGGACTTCTGGATCTGCCTGCTCATTTTAAAACTGTTAGAAGGAGGAAGGAACTGTATCCCACGGCTCTGAAAAACACCAAGAGGAGCTTGCAATTTGAAGCGAGCATAGAATTGGCAGGACAAAGTACAGGAGAGGCTGGAAGAGAGGCTTTAAACAGAATCACAGGCATTTTCATACTGACTGAAAACTGTTTCCCTCTCAAAGGGCCTAGTGGCCTTCTCCACAGCACACTGAAATCACTGAAAGCTCTCCAGATACCTTCAGAGAACTCTGGGTTGGGTCTTATCGTCTTGTCTTCACATTAGATGATTTTAATGAAGCGCAATAAAAGATGTTTTCAGATACTCCTAAAGCTCCTAACAGCTGTGGATCTTTGCAACACGTGAGATTGTTACCAGACCTGAGCATAAAAATCCTAGGTTCCTCCCCAGTTTGGATTCTGATGCTTGCAAAAAGCTTCTCTGATAGCAAGAGAAAGAATTTGCAAGTCAGCTCATGAAATAAAGGAGAATCAAATTCCACAATTAACTAGGCCATCATCTAGCACACACAGTTCTCCATACCTGCCAAGTACTATCAATACTCTAAAAAGAACCCTATTAATAAGAAATGTTGTTATTTGGAATAGACTAAGCTGGGGTTGCCTAGTTCCAAAGAAACCAAATATGCTGACCGTGACACAGCACTCTGAACTTTCCACATGAGATCACCAGATATCTTTGACAGTGAGAAATGAGAATGGGATTATATATTCAGTATACAAAACACAGAATCACTTTCTATATCTAGGGTTGCATCAAGTTAAATGGCAAGAATGTGTTCAAGTACTTTCCCTCTTTAGAAAAAAAAAAGTCAATAGGATATATGTCCTCTCCTTCTTGCAATGAATTAGACAACGCTGTCTGATGATGCTAAACACTATAATTCTGTATCTTGCATTCTACCAACGCTGAATACTGTAGTCTGGTGCAGACAGAACTTGTTTCTAACAGAGAATATTGAAAGTCATTTCCACAGGCCTAACTTTACTCTAGGAAAATTAATCTCCCTAGTCTTGCTTTATGGTCAAGAGAGACATAGATCCTTGAATTGCTGTCAGAAGGAGCCTCTTTCTGCTGCTTCTGAAAGGACCTAAGGGGGACTAGCTCACCTAAGGTAAAGCTCACTTCTGTAGATTCTTCACCCAATTTTCTTTTATGTAAAATGTTTTCTGCTGATTCGTTGTTTTTCAAATAGAACTATAAGACCGAGATTGCCTAGCTTTGCCTCTCTGATTAAAACTGAACTAAATCATGAAGATAGTTCATAGAGATGATCATAAAAGCAATATAGCAACACAATAAATTATGAATGCGTTGTATAAACAGCAATGGTACTCTGCTGCTAACTCACAGAACAATCCCTATCAGCCTGAAAGATATAACCTTGACTCTGATATCAAATATTGGCAATAAGGAATAATAGTAAGCACAGCCTGTGTTTAGATATACCTTTTGATTGGAGGAAAATGTTCACTGTATATTTCAACTAGTTTCCATTTCAGAAAAATTAAGATGATTTTGTGAAAATTTGTATTTGAAATTATCAAAATGTCTATGATAAAAAGTGGCATGTTGAGTCAATAGTTCATCAAAGAAGAAAAAGCTGTCTAAGAAGAAATGCAAAATGGAAGGAATATATTCCACTCCATTTTTTATTGTTTTAAACAAAGTTTTCTCTGGAAAAAATTATTATACCAAAATTCCGTAAGTACATAGTCCATTGAAATGTTCTTTTATGAGGGTGAATGGAGGTGCACAAGGACCTCTAAGTGCTTGGAGAGAAGGACTGTATTTTGGTTTCGTTAATTTTCAAGTTTCATCTTCCAATAAATCTAGTGTCAGCATCTAGTTAACAGAGCTGACACAGCATGGATGCTGTACAATGTTTATAGTACGTGATACGTATTTCCATGCAGCTTTTGCAAATGAACATTTGTAACTCTCTAAAAGCCACAGAGTGTCAGTCAAGAACAGATGTCACAGATCTGAATCCCTATTATCGAACATTAAGGTATGAAAGAATGGGAAGAATTAACCAAATATAGTAAACAATTCCACATAATTGCATATTGAATTTTATATCACATATGCTATGGAATACCAAACATGTATATAACACATTCATTTTTTGCATATTGGTTATCTTCTTTTAATCAAGAAATTCTTTTAGTGTTGAGACAAAGTTGCTGTTTTTCACTTACACACTTGTAGATGAACACAGTTGTCTAAAAGTCTCTTCTATGTAGCCTTTTACTCAACATTTCTACGGTATTTTGTTGCACAGCTTATCAGTTCTGTTCAATCACTTCTGCTCACTGTGGTGGGAATATGCGTTCATGCATCTGTGTGTGTGGACTGAGAGCCAGATAACGCATGGAACCTGAAAGATGCACTTGCCACGTAGCTAACACAGGTGTGGAAGCGCAAAGCTGCAAACCCAAACACCTCAGATAATTGTGCGCAGAAGGGGAGCCTCAAACAAAATCAGTATCAGTGGGCCAGGTTTTATCCTTGGGTAGCTTTCACTGAGTTTTTCTCGTGACATTCTGTTGTGGCTGTTCTTCAAAAAAAAAAAACTGCTAGAAAAATACAGACATTTTTTCACATTAAAAAGAGAGGAGTGGATTATACAAGATCTTTCAAAACACGTGAGTTGGAATTCCAATTGAGTTGGAATTATTGTGGTTTTAATGGCCATTTTTACCTGGCGAAGACAGTAGATCAGTACAGAATGTTTGTTTGTTAAATGACTTCTCTTCAGACAAAAGAAGGTAGCAGGCTTTTTATGAATGATTAGTGATAGCAAATCCATAATTTTTCAAAGATGTGTTATTTAAGAAGTTGTGAAAAAGTGTAGAGTTGTGGCATATAAGCGAAATGATTGCTAGAAAGATTCAGTTCTTCATAAAGCTGCACCAGAATTTCACAGCTGATCAGAGATCATGCTATAAAATCCAACATTCCCTCAATTACTGAAACACAGAAATTGTCTAAATTTGAGCATTATGTTATGCATCACCACTAGTATCCCTCCTCTTTTTTGGACAGCACCACAAGTGTGCTGTCAGTAGATACAGCCCATAGAGACAACCAAATGTTTGCTGCTGCAACACATGCACAGAGCTGGTAACGGCCAATCCCATCTCATCCTGCACAACACCATCCAAAACAGCCAGTGGTGCTGCCAGACTCAAAATATCTCACTGCGTCCTTCTGATAATACCAAAGGACAGGAGTCCCACAAATTCAGATCTGTCACCCTTCTGAAGCAGATGGAACTTGATGGGAAAAGTATCATAAAACAACTGAAAAGCCAGCTGTATCATAAATCTTTGATTTGAGTCAGTTGAGCCAACTGAATCATAAAACAACTGAACAGCCAACTGACTTATATTGCCCTGCTTTTTTGCCATGGAGGAGAACTATCTATCTTTATTCACTACATATATAGTTACTCATATGTGGATTTGATGACAAGTTCTTTCTTAGAGCATGTAAGAAATTCTAGGTGAATGTCTTTGTGCTAAGCTGCAACGCTGCGGAGCTATCTGACACAGAACCAGTCGCAGCGACAGGTATCACTGCGACTCTCCACTGGAAGTTATTCCTGCAAAGCCCAGTGCAAAGTTCAGCCACTGAGCTTTTGATCCACAGCATTTGGTCTGTAACTCACAGGAATTTGACATATTCATACTTTGCTCTGCTGTAAGTATCTTGATCGAGGCTTCCGAGGTTAATAAAAAATTAAGAGAGTAACATCTTTGAGTCGGATCAGTCCATGATTCAAAGATCCCTGTCAGTGCAGCCTCAGAGCTCCCACTTTCCGATGCTGTATCCATGTCCAGTGTCTGAATGCTAGGTCTGTTGGGGAATCTGTGTGGGCATAACTGGACAATGGCCTGACAATATTCAATATAGAAACCACTGTCGATTGGCATATATTTTTGCTACAGGAGTCACGTAAATAAAGTTTTAAATCATTAGCAGCATACACATTCGTTTTGGATTATATTTCAGTGAAATAACTGCACGAACACTGGGTCAGACGTGCAATGGCTATAAATCAGCAGATCTCTGCAGCTTTCTGTACAGGTCTGGAAACCTAGAAGAACTGAGAATCTGACCTGAAACATGTAACAGGTAAAAATAACTGTTACCGTTAAGAGTCTACTTCTAAAATATTAACAGAAAAATTCATACAATTGTCTCCAAAGATATATTAGCTGATTAATACTACCCAAAGAAAGAGTTCTTGCCCTAAACAGGTACCCTAATCTAAGATGCCAATGAACAGAGATAAAGGAAAATAGGGGAAAATATGGTATTGGAGAGATGTAATACAGTAAAATCTTCAGGTTTTGCAGTCTTTTCAGTATTAATGCCCATTTCTCACAAAGAGAAGTCTGAAGGAAGAGGATGGAGAAGCGCACATATTTGTTCTGGTCCGAATTTAATCTTCAGTTTAAACCAAAAAAGCCTCAAGCCACTGTCAAAGCAAAACTGCCACCCCAAGCCACCTCCAACTGTCAAAACATTTCTCTGAGTGTGTTTAAAATAACTGGTAATGGCCTGTCCAGATTTTGTACCCCCAAAATGCTCCTCTAAAATAAAGGAAGTAAAACCCTGTGCTTAAAAGCTCTTTGGCATAGGAAGTAGCAATAACGAGGTGGCAGTAATGAGGTTATTTGTTGATCCCAAGCTAATTCAAACCATTGGAAGATCATTCCCTAATGTATCAAATAAGTCCCACCCTCAACTTTGAGAGAACAAAAGAAGAAGCAGCATGAAAGTGAGAAAGCGAGATTTGTACAGAACTAAATCCTATGAATTAATCTAGGAAATCTGCATTAAAATCATAAAAAAATCGAGATAATGTAGAGGGAGCCACAGGATGAATTTTAAGCACTTTCTATGCTAAGTTTACTTCCATTGTACTGAAATCACTCTCACTTAGTATGAAACTCCATTCAACACACAAATTGTGCCTGAAACAACAAAAAGGAGTAGCTTGGCCAAGTTTCCTAACAGATCTGTGGATAAGACCACAAAGCTTTAGTCTACAGGGAAAAGCAGTTGACTTGGCAAGTCTGTCTGTGGCAGGCTGACCTTTTTTTCAGAAAAGGTCACTGTGGAGTCAGGTTCCTGAACTTCCCAGGGATTCTGCAGCTCTAAAGCTAGGGATCTTTTAGACTGTAGCATCATGATAGCCTAAAGCAACATGAATGAATAAGCCATTTTTTTTAAATTCCCACAAAACCTTTTCAGAAGTCTAGGAGCAATCAGGAGTGCCATCAGTCCGGTTCCTGGTGATCAGCAACCATGGCCAGCAAGAGCACATAAAAACAGTGGCATGTAGGTGAAAGGCTGAAGGCTTCTAGGTTTATGTGAGGAGGTCTGATTGTCTGTTGTCTGCTCTGAACACAATTATGAGAGTTTAGCTTACAGTGCTATCAAGCTGGCTCTTTTTGTTACATTCAATGCACTTGAAAAGAAAAAAAAAGGGCAGTGAATTTTTTTCCCAATTATTTTTAGGGGAAGAAAAGCACGCTGTACACCTCGGACTGCAGGAATCAAGCTCTAAGCCATGGCAGATGATTGTAATAAATTGATTTGCTTTTGCTAAACAAGCAAATATAAACCCTTGAGCTTCACAGCATTTTAAGCAAGAGAATGACAGACTGAAACAGGTTTAACACTGATCCTAGGTTAAATCTTACATTAGGTGTGAAAAGGCTTTCAGTTTTTGGGGGTGTGGCTCACACATGGAATGATCAAAGTAGTTTTTAAAGAGGTAAAAAAAACATAATTAGAACAATTATTTTAAAGAGTCATAGAATAATTCAGATATAGAGTTGTAGATGCTATAAATCATCATATTATTATTATTAATTCCAAAGGACCAATAGCTGCTTACACTGCTGAATTTTGTGATCATTCTTTTGGATTAAATTATTTAAAATTTTCTTAAAATTGCATTCATTTTATGTACTTTATATAATTTATACATTTATCTTAGGTTTCTTTTTTTTTTAGGGTACATCTTATAAATGGTTTAAATAAGGCAGAAGAAACTGTATGAAAGGACCCCCTTGCTGAAATAAAAAATAATTTGGGGGAAAAAAAGTTTTGGGGTGGGAGGACTAGATGATCTCAAGAGGTCCCTTCTAACACGAGCAATTCTGTGATTCTCTGATAGATATTTATATATATTATATATTACAAATTATATATTATATAACTTCTGGTATATCTATTACACATTATATAATTACTGTACATTGTGTTTTATATATTTTATATATCATGCAAATAAAAGAAACCTAAAGAAAAGTTAGTGTGGTTATTTTCTTCAAATAAAGTTACAAACTAGAAAAGCATTAGCAAAGGAAAATAGTAAGAGAGAAAAAGGGCTTTTTCTGTGTTCTTGATCGAGTATTTTAACAGCACACTCTCCAATTCAATGTTTATAACAACAACTGAGGAATAATTACTATTAGTACTGAAATTCCTTACACAAAATAGATCACTCATACATATATACGCATATGCACATACATGTACATGACAAACCAATCCTAATGTAATACTGGCTCACCTGTACCCATCATTCTGCATTCAGTCACACATTTGCAGCTATTCTGAAGCTCATTAATACTGCATAAGGGGGGCTGGAAGTGTGTTCCTAGCAATCAATGATTCTGAAAAAGAGAGACTGCAATTGCTTTTCCACCAAGTATGAACACCAGGCTGAATCTATCGCTGCTGTGTAGAAAGTGAGTAACCATGCCCTGTGCAGGTGGAGCGTGGGAGGTGAAATCCATAGTCAGCCAGTGAATAAGGTTGCTGGGCAAGACATACACAAACCCACACAGCAGCTGCTGCTGCTGTTCTTGTCAACAGCCCCAACATCTGAAGGAGGCAAGCTTTCCACAAAGGTGAGCCGATTCAGCTGCACAAATGTTTAAGGACATTTTTACTGATATTTTTGCTGATTATTTGCTGAATTACAGCTATCTCCTACTAAATAAAGGCAGCAATTCAGTTGACTTCATCTGGAACAGGAGCGGACCCCTAAGGACTGCCACCTGCTCTTCCAAATCAGTGGCTAAGCTTGTACTGACTTCAATCATCCTGGAACAAACGGACCTTCAAACCTGAGGCTCTCCCTCAAACAAAACTGGACTAAAAGCAGCAGGTGTTTTGCTCAGAAAGGCTCCTGTATGAACTTCCAATTGCTAAAAACAGCCCCAGGATGCATACAGATGCATACTGGCACTGCCCATCTTCTGCTTAGTGTCTGTACTGAAATGTGTTTTTGTAAGAGACCTAAACGCCTCTGAGGATCTGAGCCTTTGCTCATCATCCTCTTCCTGGTCAGTATTAGGAAACATAAATATATTTCTGTATTTTTACATATATATGAAGCTAATTGTTCTAATGCTTGTTATTTGTTGGCATCCAGCCAACAGTCAGAAATGTGCCATTGTAACTTTGACTCTAGGTTCTGGTTGTACTTCTAAATATGAATAATATTTGCGTTTCAGAAACTGAAGACATTAAAAAGGTTGTGATTAATGTCCTAGAAGTGACATCCAAAATGGCAACAGGAGAGTGGAAAAAGGTAGTAACAAATACCAAAATAACTAGTAAAAGCAAACAAAGAATAGTCCCTTCTGTTCTGCTTTTGTTAATTCAATAGTAAAAGACCATACAAGACATACAACCTTGTGGATGGGGACCTGCAGCACACAAAAATCAGGACAACCAATGAACAAACCAACTTGGAACAACTCCCACATGTGGAGCACATCAGGTTCTCTATGAAATTTGTTAAATAACACTAAAAAATGGGGTTTAAGGAAGATCTGCTATGAATACCGTGAAGATTCCTGGGAAAGCTACACTTCAGAAATATTTCAACTTCTTAAAAGTTATTACATCTACACTGGTGAACCATTAAAAATACTGAAGGATGACTCAGGAAGAGGGGATTAGATGTGTTGCTCACCACAGCTGATGATGTAGATCAGCCTACAATTCCAAGAATGTTAATGTGGGGACCATCTTCTCTTTCGTTTCCCCAAAAGACTTCACTCCATTGCTCCTCTGACACATTTTATTTTCCTTTTATTAAGTGCTGTACAAATGAACTCTCAACAATTCATTCTGTGCTGCTGATGAAACGCAAGTCCTGAGGTCCCCCGACGTAGCCCCTAACTTCGCTTATCGCCAAGGTACGTGCACAGGAGGTCACAGAAGCCGTAGACAAACCACTCAATCATCCCGAGGCAACTAGTCACAGGTAAGCAACACAGGTCTGGCTGACCATTACAGGCTGAAGCTGGTGGCTGGAAGAGGCTGGCATTTCAGGATCGGTCAGCTCACATACACGCAGCCACTTTTTATATGCCGTGGCATAGATGTGCGCCTTTAGTGCTGATTTGACCTTGTAAGGACATTCTTCATGGCAATACACAACTATTTTGGGTATTACCATCTAATGTTTTATAAACACCACAAGATACACAGCTTTGAAACAACACTTTATACAAGCTGCGATGCCTGAGCCTATGTTCCACTGGGAAAATGAGTTGGAGCTGCTTACAACAAAGACTTGGAGATATCCCAGCTCAGCAGCTGGGCAGTAGAGGCAGATGACCTCCTACAGATCAGAGGTACAAGATGGAGCTGAACCTCACCAGGATGCTGAAAGGTGTCTCGCTAATCTGATGTGTACATGAAATGTATAACAGTAATCTAATGAACAACCTTACAAGTGCTACTGGGCCACAGATTATCTGTGAAGGTGTTTCTGGGTTCTTTCATTTGCATCTAAAATATTTGTATTTTAGCCTAATAGGATATATATAAACTTGGATTAAAAGCTCTTCTATGAACTATTTGCTTGTTTCACAAATATTATAAATTGTATTGTATTTACTGTTGAATTTATATTGTACTCTAAGCATTTCTGTTTTCCTTCAAATCCTACATATATTGTCAGCCATGTTAGCTCAAGGCTAAATTTCAAATCTTCACCATATTTCTCTCTTATGCTTCTTTTTTCATACTTTGTGATAAGTCAGTTGCATTTGTGGAAATCTGTATACAACCATTAGTGTTGTTTCAGAGGTACTGATATAACTGAACCAGAATCTAAACTGAAGTTCTTATTTACACCAAGGCTTTATATATTTTTAATGTTCATGGTCTAATTCATAAATCAGCCTTGCAGTGTTGTTTTCCTTTCTTTTCCTTTATGAAGACACAAGAATGGCACATTTGATGGGGGATTAAAAGAGAACTCCAAGATTAATTATTCAGGAGAGTAAACAATATTCTTTTCTATAGAAAATGATAGCTTTTAGAAATACAGTGCAGTATGTACTGAGCCTGTGTAAATACAGGAAAGCAAGAAAATAAGAATGAAATAAATGACTGGTTTTGAAACAAAAAGATTATTTCTGATACCTAAATCATTGGCCTACATTTATTCAAGTGAAACATTAATCCAGAAATGTAGGGTGAGGTGCTGGCCCTGTTAGTGACAAAACACTCACTGACTTGAGGGGAACCAGGATTTCACACCATCAATGTGAAATACTTTTAATTCCTCCTAATCCATTTTAGGTATTAAATTTAAATATGTTTTGTTCCTTTTCTTTGCTCCTCCTTCCCTTTTTGGTAAAAAAAAAAAGGAAGACAGGAAGATAATCTGCCTACTTGGACTAGATGATTGTTGTAGGTGCCTACCAACTGAAATAGTCCTGTCCTGTCCTGTCCTATTCTATTCTATTCTATTCTATTCTATTCTATTCTATTCTATTCTATTCTATTCTGTTTTGTTTTATTCTATTCTATTCTGTTCTATTCTATTCTATTCTATTCTATTCTATTCTATTCTATTCTACTCTAGTACTTGGCTTGATTTATCCTAAAACATTTTTTAGCTTTATACTTACAAAGTTCTTATTACAAAGCCTTCTTTAGTCAACAGAGGAAATCTTTCT